>Ga0256405_10000189_pt1 | contig 201823 bp, 153 predicted proteins | sample RumenRJG_02DNA_FD_189096 | JGI IMG/M metagenome (GOLD analysis project Ga0256405, IMG submission 189096) | Bovine rumen microbial communities from Lethbridge, Alberta, Canada - RJG_02 | ecosystem: Host-associated > Mammals > Digestive system > Stomach > Rumen | place: Canada: Alberta...
ACAATAATTCTCCGAAAGTTGCACCCAATTTGCACCCAATTTTTGTTATTTAACGAATTTTATACATCCTGTTACCTTTCAATCCTTTTATGTAACTTATTGGTATTTAGTTTCTTATAATTTCTAACAATTTCTGCTGGTTTCATATATTCAGGTTCAAGCCCATCCTGAAGCGCTTAAGTCCCGAAGTAAAATTCGGGACTTTTTTGTTTTCCTAAAGTCTTTGTTTATAAGGGTTTACGCAACGTTAAGGAATTCCTTGAAACAACAAATTCACTCTGCTGACTATTGGAAAAGTCGAGCTACTGTCTGACAGATATTATGCTGTGCTACCTCTTTACGCATGGCTTCGGTAAGTGTTATGCCGGAAGGATTGATACACTCCACATAGGCAAAACCGGCTTGTAGCAGTTGTTCTCTGTCTTTGACTCTTCCCGCTATCAATGCCACGGGAGTATGCTCGGCATGTTGTAAGATACCCATCGGCAACTTCCCCATCAGCGTCTGTCGATCAGCCGATCCCTCACCGGTGATAATAAGATCCGCATCTTTGGCCATTTCACGGAATCCGATGGTTTCGAGCAATAGAGTGATTCCCGATTGACATTCCGCATGAAGGTATTGCAAGAAAGCATATCCCAATCCACCGGCAGCGCCAGCACCCTCCATATCAGACCGGTCATAACCGAATTGTATGGCAGAAGTCTCAGCAAACCTACTGGCTCTCTTATCCAACTCGTCAACCATCTCAGGCGTTGCACCCTTTTGCGGGGCGAAGACCGCTGCAGCCCCATTCTCACCACATAGTGGATTCTTCACATCTGAGGCGATGGTAAAATTGATTCCTTTCAGGACATCCGTATTATTCCACGATTCGAGTTGAGGAAAAGCATCCACGAGTGCGCGAAGCATTCCCATTCCTGCATCGCTCGTAGCACTGCCACCGAGTCCTACGATCACATGCTTTGCTCCATTCCGTATGGCATCAGCTACCAGTTGTCCCGTACCATAGCTCGTCGCCACTAATGGGTTACGTTCTTTTTCCTTCAGTAGTGTCAGTCCACTTGCTTGCGCAATCTCTATGACGGCTGTCTCACCATGTAACAGATATTTTGCCGTTATTGGTCTCATCAGTGGGTCAAAGACGACCGTCTCTTTTATCTCACCACCGATAGCAGCATGGAAAGCCTCTAAGAATCCCTCACCACCGTCGCTGACAGGAACCTGTACAATTTCCGTATTCTGACAGATGTCCTTAACACCTGCGGCCGCCGCATGATTAGCCTCTATCGAACTCAGGCAACCTTTGAAAGAATCTATTGCGATAATAACCTTTTTCATTATTCCACATCTATTATTGTAAGACCCATCAACAAAGATAATAATAATAAAGAGTATCGATTGCAAAGATAATCATTTTTACGGAAATAACAGCTTTGCGCCCTGGCAAAGGTCATTATAGGTTTTCACAAAGATACATTTTTGACCGCAATTCTCTGAGAATTGGAGAGAAAAGAGTACTAAAATACTGGCAACAATACCCTTTCAGGCTGAATTCTCTTGAGAATTTGAAACCATCATTAGATTATTCGACAACAACTTATGTTAAATCCATCGTGTAAAGGTCATATATTTCGATAGAAAAACGTATATTTGCAATCAAAAACAGGTAATATCAGACATATGGAGATTTTTGAAGAAAAGCTGCATAACGACTTGTTCCAATACCTGCTCTCCATGAAGGAGGTGGATCAGCATATGCCGGAGTGCCCGGATGTGGAAGAGAAATGGGAAGAGATTGCCAAGGCTTACATCCCCGACGGTATCCGGGAGTTCCAAGACTATCCATCTGCATCGCTCGGTTGGATGATGTATATCGGCATGGCTGTTGCAAAGATGTGGGATACAGAGTGGGAGATCTATTCTAAGATAGAAGACCTTTATGCCTACATGAGAGACAAGCGAGGATACGACAGTATGGATGAGTACATACGTGAAGAACTCCTGTTGTTGCAGGGTGATGACTACATGATGCTGGAAAAAGTTGTAGGCGAATGTGCCTCACGTGTCTATAACGCCTTGATGCGCCAGCATATCGAGCCCGGCACCAAGGCTGCCTTCGAGGCATTTGTCGCATGCTTACATCAGTTATATCTTTTCGGAGCAGCCATGCAACTAAAGCGCATGGGATATCACATGACAAAGATGTAATCACCATCCTATCATTGATCATACCACAAACAAAGTATCTGATGCAGAAAGAACGCAACAAAGCAGACGACTATCGTGAGAAAGCCTACCAGGGTGATACCAGGGCCATGAACAATCTTGGGGTCTGCTATGAGCGTGGATCCGGAGTAAGGATGAATCTGCAGATAGCTTTCGAGTGGTATATGCGAGCCGCTGAACAAGACGACGTATATGGTTGTTTTAACGTGGGTGAGTGCTATTACCACGGGAAAGGGGTGGAAAAGAATGCTGCACTTGCCTTTGAGTGGTATATGAAAGCAGCCGAGAAGGGCGATACGCAGTCACAAGTGAATGTTGCCAACGCTTATTATCTCGGCGATGGCATCCAACAAGATCATCACATGGCATTCCTATGGTATCGCGAGGCAGCTTTTCAAGGACATATCCTGAGTCAGAAGAATGTTGGTGCAGCCTACTGGAATGGCGATGGTGTAGAGAAAGACCTGCAGGAGTGTGTTTTCTGGTATGAGCTTGCCGCCAATGGCGGTAATGCCCAGGCGCAGTTTGCTACCGGTTGGTTTCTGATGACAGGGACAGGAGTACCTAAAGATGAGCGGAAAGGATTACGCTGGATTCACAAAGCCACATTCCAGTGTTATCAGCCTGCCATCGATTATTGCAAGGAACATGGTTTGAAATGGTAAAAAGAAAACTATATGATGGAAGATCAATACGGATGTCAACTGGTTCATGTACAGTCAGGTAATAACCTGCCTGATAATTTTATCGCTGATTATCACATACATATTATAGTAAGACAGGGCGAAATGACTTTCTCCGATGGGAAAAACACATTTCTATCTGTAAGAGATCATCTGGTAATCTGGCAGATGTCTAACACCATAAAGGACGTAACCTACTCTGATGATTTCGAAGCAGACGTACTGTTGGCATCACCACTGTTCTTACAGCAGTATAATCCCGAGATGGTATGGGCATCAAAGGGGTTTATCTTCATCCGCATCAACCCCTCGTTTCTCTTAGACAAGGAGAGCCTGCAGTTGATGAACGCTGATTTTGAACTCTTCCATGACCGTCTGTCACAGGCAGACAACTCTTTCAAGCGAGAGGTTCTTGGGCGTGTGATGCAGATATTCCTGTATGATTTGTGGACGGTATGCCAGCATGGATTGTCACAGATGGAGACATCGGATAACTCCGCACGCATCTTCCTCCGCTTCCTTTCACTGGCACAACAACATGCCAGAACAGAACGTGAGGTGGCCTTCTATGCCGACAAGTTGTTTATCTCGCCCAAGTATCTGTCACAGGTGAGTCGCACGATGACTAATCTCCCGGCATCACAATGGATACAATATTATGCGGCATTTGAACTTGTCTCCCTTCTTAACGACACATCAAAGACCTTGACAGAAGTGTCTGACCTGATGAATTTTGAGAACATCTCACATTTCTCACGCTACGTGAAGAAAACATTAGGTAAGACACCATCGGCTTACAGACAGAAACAGTCATAAGATATTGATACTATTATCATTTCCGCATATTTTGAAAATTATGAGGAAATATTGGTAATCGATACACGGTGATTTATCCATACCTTTGCAACAGAATCAAATAAAGCAAAGATATGGATATTTTTGAAACACTTCGTTCAGGGGCAGATGTCGATATGGCAACACCCGAGTATGCAACAGCTATCAAGCACATGACCGACTGTGCCAACATCTGTTTTAAGATTAATACCACGGCTCCACAACCGGAGCTGATCCGTCCGTTGGAAGAAGAATTATTCAGTGGCAATCTTGACCAGACCAGTTATCTGATGCCTCCTATTCAGATTGACTATGCCTGTCAGATGAAGATAGGCAAAGGTGTATTCGTGAACCATTCACTTACCTGCATGGCAGCTGGTGGAATAACCATCGACGATGGCGTAATGATAGGTCCTAACGTACGTATCGTCACCGACAACCATGATTTTCAGAATCGCATGGTACTCCGTTGTAAGCCGGTACATATCGGTCGTAACGCATGGATAGGCGTAGGGGCCATCATCCTGCCCGGCGTCACTATCGGTGAGAATGCTGTCGTGGCAGCAGGAGCAGTCGTCACAAAGGACGTTGCCCCGAATACGATCGTAGGCGGCAATCCAGCAAAATTCATCAAGAACATATAAATAGGAGAATATCAATTAGGATAAGACGTTCTTACCCGGGCAGGAACATGCCATCGGCGTCATAAAACCATATTTTTCCATTTTCGACGTATCTTTACGATCGGGAATGGAAAATTATTATTATCTTTGTGCAGGAGATTAACGGCAACAACAAATTGTAGGCCGCCAGCAAGATGAAATAATATTTAAACATACACCGATGAAAGTATTACTAATAAATGGAAGTCCGAAAGATAAAGGCAATACCTTCCAGTCGCTCAATGAAGTAGCCAAGACCCTGAACGCTGAGGGTATAGAGACAGAGATTATCAGTATTGGCAAGAAGCCAGTCCCGGGATGTATCGCCTGCGGTATGTGTGGCAGGACTGGCAAGTGTACCTTCAACGATGAACCGTATTACAAGATTTTAAGAGCCGTGAAAGATGGCATCGAGGGTCTTGTCGTAGGGTCACCCGTCTATTACGGCGGTCCTAACGGTTCACTCTGCGCTCTACTCGATCGTGTGTTTTACTCTTTAGGTCCTTATCTGCAGTATAAGCCAGGTGCCAGTGTGGTGGTATGCCGGCGCGGAGGAGCCTCAGCCGCCTTTGATCGTCTGAACAAATACTTCACCATTATGAATATGCCTCTTGTCAGTTCACAATACTGGAACATGGTTTACGGACAGACTCCCGGTCAGGTGGCAGAGGATGAGGAAGGCATGCAGACCATGCGCACACTCGGCCAGAATATGGCATGGATGATCAAACGACTCAATGTAAGTGAGGAAGGACACCCGGAAAGGGAGCAGCCCACATGGACAAACTTCATCCGATAATATCGTTTCTTTCTAAATAATGGCCCTATGATAGACGAGATTATTTCCTATAACAAAACATTCGTTGACCAGAAAGGTTACGAGAAGTATCTTACAGATAAGTATCCAGACAAGAAATTGGCAGTGTTGTCGTGTATGGACACCCGACTGACGGAGTTACTGCCTGCAGCCCTTGGACTCAAGAACGGCGATGCAAAGATCATCAAGAATGCCGGAGGCCTGGTAATATCCGCTTTCGACTCTGCCATGCGCAGTCTGATTGTCGCTATCTATGAGTTGGGCGTGGAAGAGATTATGGTGGTGGCACACTCCCACTGTGGTGCCTGCCATATGAGCTACGACCATTTCCATCATGAGATGATCGGGCGTGGCATTCAGCAAGACACGCTTGATACTATTACGAAGTGTGGCATCAACCTTCACCAGTGGTTGGAGGGTTTCAAAGACACGCCGGAATCCGTGCGTAAGACAGTAGAGACCATCAAGACACATCCACTCGTCCCGAAGGATATCATCGTAAGAGGATTTATCATCGACTCGGAGACCGGCCTTTTGGAGGAGATACAGTAAAGAGGCGGGACTTTTTACCGGAGAGTTAAGGGCGGGACTTCACACATTGACCGACTCACAATATTCAGGGACAGGCACCCTCTTGGGTAAGCCTGTCCCTGAGTGTTATTTCCACATTGACTACACCTGATCTACAATACTCTGAAAAGCAATATTTTTATATGATTAGACTGTTTTTTCATGAATACAACTCAATTGTCGCATTATCCGTTTGTTGTCCATACTACGCGATGCGATAGATGCGAAATATGTTGTAAGTGCACACAGTCCACCGTAAATTTGCAATAAGAAAAAACAAAGAATAAAAAAATAAACGATTATGAAAAAGAAATTTTACCTATTGTTAGCAGTATGCCTCTATGGCATGGTAGTCTGCGCTGACCCTATCAGCAAGCAGCAGGCTCAACAGATTGCAGCCGGATGGCTGAAAGGAACGTGTGCAAAAATGTCAAGGAGTAAGGGAACTACCCCTAAGGTGGTCTCAACTCCAGAGAAGATGAAGACCGACCGAGGATCTGGAGGTAGGTTACTACGAGGTAGCATGCGCTGGTATGACAGGATTCCTCCCAACTGATTTTGGTTTCGAAGTCATCGAGTCGGAAAGCACAGGCATTAAGCAACCGGAAGCGAGCGGCGCTGCCAGTCTGGACAAGGCCACATGGTATGACCTGCAAGGCAACAAGTATAACGCCAAGCCCACCGTACCTGGACTCTACATTGTCAACGGCAAGAAAGTAATCATCAAATGACCGGGCATGACATAAGTGATTCTATCCGATCTTCTTGATCACCTTACAAGGATTCCCCACAGCCACAGAGTTGGAGGGGATATCCTTGTTTACTACAGAGCCTGCTCCGATAGTGACATTATCACCGATGGTGACGCCCGGCAGTATCGTTACGCTGCCCCCTATCCACACGTTATGACCGATAGTTACCGGCAAGGCCCACTCCCTACGACTGTTCCTCTCTACAGGATCTGTGCTATGGCAGGCAGTGTAGATGCTCACATTAGGCCCGACAAAACAATCGTCGCCTATCGTCACGTAGGCCTCATCGAGCACGGTAAAGTTGAAATTGGCGAAGAATCGTTTACCCACCCGTATCTGTTTGCCGTAGTCACAGTGAAACGGTTGGTTAACAATGATCTGGTCATCACCTATTCCTCCAAGCAACTCACGGAGGATCGCCCGCATCTTGTCGGTATCTGTGGGATGCAGCGTGTTATATTCGTAGATCACCGCCCTCGTCTCCATCAGTTCCCTGGAAAGGTCCGGATCAACAGCGGAGTACACCTCTCCCGCCAACATTTTCTCTTTTTCAGTCATAAGAAGATACTATTTCACTCGTTCTTTAACCACTAAGGGATATAATTATACTACACTTTGATAAGAGTCCTAATACATAAAACTGGGAGTCCTAGTACATAAAACTGGGAGTCCTAGTACATAAAACTGAGAGTCCTAGTACATAAAACTGAGAGTCCTAGTACATAAAACTGAGACTCCAGACCCCCTGGACTGTGAGTCCGGAGTACTTGGACTGTGAGTCCGGACCCTCCGGACTGTCATTAAACAACATTCTGGGGATGTCCTTCAATAAATGCACGAACGTTATTTATCACCACATTCACCAGTCGACTGCGCGATTCATGGGTGGCCCAGATGTTATGTGGCGTGACAAAAGCGTTTTCGCACTGCAACAAGGGATTATCCACGGCTGCCGGCTCCTCACAGAGTACATCTGTGCAATAGGCCCTCAACCGGTTGTTCTTCAATGCCGCGGCCACGTCCTCCTCACTGATGAGTGCCCCGCGCCCGGTATTGATCAGGATGGCGGATGACTTCATCTTACCGATGCTCTCACGGTTGATCATCTGATGCGTGCTGTCGGTGAGCGGACAGTGCAGACTGAGCACATCGCACTCGGCATAAAGCTCGTCTAAAGATAGTTTGGTGATATAGGGAGGGAGTGCCTCCTGCGACTTGCTGGTATATGCCGCCACCTTCATGCCGAAGGCATTGGCGATGGCAGCCACCCGCATGCCGATGTTGCCTAATCCCACGATGCCGAAGGTCTTGCCCGACAATTCCGTCAGCAGGGTGTCCCAATAACAGAAGTAAGGACTCTCCGACCACTTGCCGCCCCGCACCTGGTCGGCGTAATGCTCCACACGGTTGGTGATATTCAGCAGGTGGGCGAACACCGCTTGGGCCACACTCTCGGTGCTATAAGCCGGCACGTTGGTGACGATGATGCCCCGCTCATGGGCCGCCTCCATATCCACCACGTTATAACCGGTAGCCGTCACACCGATATACTTCAACTGTGGCAGTTGCTCCAGTTCTTTTCGCCCGAACACCACCTTATTGGTCAATACGATATCCGCATCCTTTGAGCGCTCAATCGTATCTTCCTTGTCTGTGCGATCGTAAATGGTCAGTTCTCCGAAATCCTTCAAGGCCTCCCACGAGAGATCACCGGGGTTTGCGGCATGACCGTCAAGAATAACTATCTTCATCATTAAGTTAGTGAGTTACAGGATATAACAGGAATGTTATTTTGTACGTTTGAGGGTAAATTTCTTATTATCCATCTTGCCAGACAAAGACTTGCCGTCGGCGCTAAGCTGTAAGGTGTCTTTCTCACCATCACCCTCATCAACATATATGGTGTTACCCATCACCACGTATTTGCCTTTCTGAGATGGCATCACGGCCATGGCGGCCTTCATCAACTTACGTTTTGCCCAACCGATGCCGGCAGCCTTCATCACCTCTTCATCGACTTTCATGTCGCACTTCATCACCAACTCGTTCTCGTTCTTGAAGGTGATAGTGATAGCTGTCTTCATGCCTTTCCTCACAGCATCCATCATCTTCTGACCCTTCTGTACGCCTTCATCGATCATGGCCAACTCCTTCTGGTTCAGCTTGCGACCCAAGTCCTTCTCTTTCTTCGCAATCATCTCGTTCCTCTTCTTGGTAATATCCGACTTGGCGTCTTTCACCATCTTGTTCATCTCGTCTGCCAGGATATTGGCATTGTAATACACTCTGCCGGAAAGGTTCGTCTGAGCCTGAACATACTGGGTGCCGCATAGGAGAACAACCAACAATAAGACATATAACTTTCTCATATTCGTATATTTTAAATGATTTAGATGCAAAAGTAAAGAAAAAACTTTATATTTGCAATCTTTTTCTTAAATTTGCACTTGATTGATATCTTATTTATCAGAACCATCTAAATATCCTTATTGCATATGAGAGAAATACAAGTAAAAAGATACAGTCTGATGGCCATCATCGTGATGGTGCTCGCCATGTCGGCATGCAGCGGTAAGGTGGCGAACCTTTCACAGAATGAGACGCCGGCACCCAAGGAAGTATCTTTCGAGGTGGCTAAGCACTACTTCTTAAATAGAGGACAGGAGATCCCTGCCAATCCAAAGATCACCACACAAGAGGAATTCTCCAAGCTCTTCGGCATGGCAGCCGTGATGGGAAAGGATGGTGCACCCACGAAGATTGACTTCAGCAAACAATTTGTGGTGGCTCTCGTGCGCCCCATCACCAATATCGAAGAAGAGATTATCCCGGTAAAGGTGGAGGAGATGGGCGACACCCTCAGATATACCTACGAGATAAAAACTGGTGAGGAACAGTCGTATAGCATGCAGCCGCTATCGATCATCATCCTCGACAAGCAATACGAGAACAAGGAAATTATATTAGACAGCAACCACACCTCTGGGGAAAAGAGCAATTCCCAATAGGACTATCTACAAGAACTTCTCCAGTTGCTCCATCTCCTCTTGGAACTCATGGGGCTTGAAGCCATGACCAGCGCCCGGGATAACATGCAGACGAGCTCCCGGGGAATACAGTTCGATAGCCTTTTTGGAGTCATCCATAGATACGATAGGGTCGGCATCTCCCTGCACGATAAGCACCGGTCCACGATAACGGCCAATCATGTCAAGAGGACGCATATCGTGAATCTCCTCAAAGAAGCGGCGCCCCATCTTGACACCCCACAACTCAGTAACATCCTGAATATCCTCTATACGGGGATAACGGGCACGCCAGTTGTCGGGAATGCAAAGGGCAGGATATACCAAGACTAAACGACTGACACGCTTTTTCAACTCCGCAGCGGTAAAGGCAGACACCAATCCTCCCTGACTCTCACCGATAAGCACGATGCGACGTTTATCGACATCCTTCTGATGACGGAAGTAGTTGACGATGGCCTTCACATCGCTCACCTCATCGAGGATAGACATCTCCATCGTATTGTTATCGCTCTTACTGCGTACTGAACCGCAGGGGAAGTCGAAGACAAAACATTTGTAACCCAGGCGCCCTAACGTCTCGTAGTAGTTACGTCCGTATTCATGGGTGCCGTTGAAGCCATGCGCGATAATGGCTATCGGACATTTCTTCTTGGCATTCTGCGGAGTGAACAACTCGCCATAAATCCGTCGGTTGCCGTTCTCTATCCATAAGGATTTGACATCACCTTTGGTCTGCGCCCCGACAGAAAGGGTTATCAGCAGGAGTAATAATGATAATAATCTTTTCATCTCTTGATGGTTTATAGAAAATGTTGTATCTTTGCATTCGTATGACAGAGAATCGTATCATCCGTAAGGCGGTGCTTCCCAAAGATGGAGAGGCTATCATGACGGTATTTGATGCCGCCAGACAGATCATGGTGGACTCCGGGAACATCCATCAATGGCAGAATGGCTATCCTACATTAGACAATGTCGCTTTAGATATCGAGAAGGAAGGAGCCTTCGTGGTAGAGGATGACGGTAAGGTGGTAGGCTATTTCGCCTTTCTCCCCTCCCCCGAACCTACCTATGCAAGGATTTATGATGGAGAGTGGGTTGATGACGACCTACCTTATCAAGTCATTCACCGCATTGCCAGTCTGCCTGATGCTCATGGTATCTTTGACAGTATCATGGATTTCTCTTTTTCAAGGGAGAGAAATATCCGTATCGACACCCACCGGGATAATCACATCATGCAACACAACATCCTGAAACATGGATTCACCTACTGTGGCATCATCCTCCTGCTCAATGGTGATGAGCGCTTGGCGTATCAGAAAGTGAAAAGTGAAGAGTGAAGAGTGAAGAATATTCTCAGTAATGCTCTAAACCTTAAACCTTAAACTCTAAACCCTCAACTATACGTGAGCCATCAGTCTGCTCGGTGATGGTAATACGCAGGGCATCCTCTGGAAGAAGTTCCTCTATCAGTTCGGGCCACTCGATAAAGCACAGTCCGCCACCATAGAAATAGTCCTCATATCCCATGTCATACACCTCCTCTAACTTCTTGATTCGGTAGAAGTCGAAGTGATAGATAGTGGTATCGGGTGCCTCATACTCATTGACGATGGCAAAGGTAGGTGAGGTAATCACATCCTCCACACCCAACTCTTCACAGATGGCTTTTATGAAGGTGGTCTTACCAGCTCCCATCTTACCATAGAAAGCAAACACACGACTGTCGCCCATCTCACGGATAAACTGTTGTGCCGCTTCCTTTATACTATCTTGATTCTTTATCTCTATTCTCATATTTTAAAACGATAACGATAACAAATTATTAATCCTCAATTATTAACTATTAACTATTAATTATTAATTCTCCATTTACTCCCTCTACGCCGTTGCCTCTTCTTTCTTACCATGAAGGAGTTGGTCGATCTTGTCGGTAACAACCTTATACGACTGCTCCGTCATGTTAGTACCTGTCTCCTTTGCAATGCAGAGGAAGTCGGTAGCTGCATTGAGCATGGCTCGGCGGCGCACCTTAATGCCATTCTTACCTGCCAACGCCTTAGAGCCAGACTTCAGATAGGTAAGCGTTACATAACCGATGCGGAGGGTAAGCAGGGTATTCAAAGTGCCTGTCAGCAGTGATGAGGATACCAGTCCTGAGAGTTTCAGACTGGAGATACTCCCCAGGAATCCCGCCTCTGAGAACGTGTCAATATCGGCATCGGCCATGCTGTCAGCCACCGTACCCGTGCCGTCAGTCAGATTACTGACTCCATCAGAAAGATAATAACTGAAGAGGGAGGTCGCCAAGATTCTGCAATACTGATAGAACAGCTGTTGGTTAGTGGGGCGGAAACCTGAGCAACGGATCAAATCGCCAATCATTCGGAAGTTGATGACCAACGAGGCGATGGCGTCTATCCTACTGCTCTGTGAGATCGTGGTGATCAGGAATTCCGTCTTTGCCCACTCATGAATATGCGACTTCACCTTCTTATATCTTTGATCGAGCTCTTTCTGCACGATCTGTTTCAGGTCGTCGGCATTATAATACTGTTTTACCTCTGCCAAGAAAGCCTCTTTGTGTTGCTCCCGTTCTTCCTCCGGAAGATAGTAGAGGTTATTAGAGAGTTTCTTGGAGAACTTCGTCAGTTTGGCAATCTGCTTGTCCTCATCCAGTTCTTCATCCTCAGAGATCTGCAGTTGCGGGAAGGTAGGCGTGTGGTGAAGACGTATAAAAGGTACGATGATCACCGCCACGAAGAGGATGAATATCAGCAGGTAAAAAGCATACTCAAGGTACTTGATACCTGTAAGTTCGAAGATCTTCTCTCCTATCGTAATGACGTTTCCCGCCAGGAGTATGAACAATATACTCAGAAAGATGGCAGAGATGAGTATGAGGTTTCTTTTCATGACAGCATCGTTTAGATAAGAATGTTTGTCAGTTGTATCTTTAATTTCTCGAGGGTATCCAACGAGGTGGTCTGCTCGTCGGTAATGATGGTAGGCAACAGTGCCGCATACTGTGCTTTGATCTCCCGCAGATAGACGGTCTCCAGACGTTTGATCTCTTTCTTGAGCAGTTCTTTCAACTGATAGGTGGAGGGAGCTTCCTTCGTGCCATAGAAGTAATTCTCCATATTGTTGATATAGCTCTTGATATCTTTCACGGCGTGAGTACCATGCCACATATCACGGATAAACTCAAAGAGTTTTTTGTTCATAAAGGTGCTCACGTCATCATCGTAGATATTCTTCGCCGTAGAAGCCTCAACGGGTGTGATCTTTACCTGTATCTTCTCAAATCCTGTCCGCTCGGCAACCATCGTCCGGAAGGCCTCTTCTTTATTCTTGAACATACTGAAGAGGTTCAGAGATAGTTTTTGATCTACATCCGACAGGAACTGCACCAATACAGCCTTGAGCAACTCCACACATTCCTCGGTAGAGGCAGAGCGGTTCACCTGTGTAGTGGAGATGGTGCGGAACACCGAACGGTTGGCCGATGACTCCACCGCGCCGATGATCTCATCCTGCTCGGCCATTGTAATACCCAGTTCTTTCTCCAAATGCTCCACATAATGTTCCATCATATCACGGGCATCTTTCTTCTGCTTCAACGAGGATATCTCTTTCGTGATAGTATCTACCAGTTGGTCACGGAGTGTGCGCGTACGGTCTTCACATCGTTTTAGACGCAGTTCACTGATATTCGAAGTAATCTTCCTGTATAGTTTTTCCTCTATCTCTTCGAACTTGCGCAACTCACCTTGCAGGTCATCCTCAAAACCCTCTACGTATGCGCCGGCACCCTGAAGGGCATCGGTAACCTTACCTAAATTCACTTTGCTGATAAACTCTGACTCGATATTAAATCCCTTACTGCGTATCTCCTCATACTCTTTCTGCACCTGACGGTCGATCTCATGGGCACGATCCTGGGGATTCTTCCAATAGGTAGAGTCGAAGATATTATGAACCAGATAGACAGGCACGGCCTCGTTGTATTCGCGCAACTTCTCCAGATACGAAGCGGAGGTGAGGTTGAATGCCGATACCGAGCTATGTACAAAGAGGATCAGGTCTACTCTCTTCGATATAGCATCATAGAGAGGATCATTCAGATTGGAGGTATTACCGTCGAAACCCGGCATGTCGGCCAAGAAGATCTTTCCGCCATCTACCGGTCCGCGGGCTAATAGTTTACTGCCTGTGGTGGTGATAGAGGTAATAATAGTCCGGTCTTCTTTATTATACGAGGGAGAAATAACATTGTTCACCGTATCGTCGGAGTAGTTGGTATATTCATCCTTTTCAAGATATTCCCCCAGTTCCTGCTCGGTAACGATACCGCGTAACTCATCTACGATAAGATCTAAGTCCTCTGCCTTACGCCCCTCATGACGAGCTTTATAAATCTCAATCTTACAGTCACGCTCATCGTTGACATTCGAAATGATCGATGGGCGCACGGTGCATTCCAAAGTATCGGTAGGACTGACATAACGGTGTGCCAGGAGGTTGACCAATGTCGACTTTCCCGACTTCACCGGTCCTACCACCAGCATGATAAACGAGCCGTTCTTATACTCAAGCGACCGGCGACTCAGTTGACTGAGTTTGTTCTTGATATGCTCATCAACCAGTTTGGGGACATAGTTCGTTGCCAGTTCTCCTAATTGTGCAGAGATGGACTCTATCTTCTTTATATTTGTCTTCTCACCCATAGTCTTATAACCTTTAATATCAAATAAAGATTACGCATCGTCTTGCAATACTATGCAAAGATAAAAATCTTTATCGGAAAATAATCATTTTACGTTGTTTTTAATGAAAATTAGACAGTTTTTTCACTGATAGCTGCAATTTGTCCAATATGTCGCACCTTGTCCAAACATAAATAACGAAAAGGACACGAATTATTTTTCACCCTACGAAAAAGGTTGTACCTTTGCTTTTGAAATACGGCGTAAGCCAGAAACAAACAATAAAAGATATTATTAACGATAAAAAAATAAGACGATGAAAAAGATTAGACTATTTATGTTTACCGCCATTATGATGGTATTCGGCACTTTTACAGTACAGGCACAAGTAATGAAATCCGCTGATTTGGAGAAATATGCCAAACAACGCTATGGTGACAAGTGGTTGGATGCCGCCTATAACCTCTCAAAGGACTTGACACTCGATAAGAACCAGAGTCTTACCTATCAGGAGGTAATCCAGGCTCCCGGCAAAACCAAGCAGCAGTTGTATGTAACATTAAACTACTGGGCAACAGCTACCTTCAGAGATAAGCAGAATATCACACTGAACGATAAGGAGGCAGGCTGTATCATCATCACCTCTACCATGAGGAATATCGCCGAGCATATGGGTACAGTGAGCAAGTATAGTATCAGTATCACACCGGTCATCCGACTGGATATCAAGGATGGTAAGGTTCGTGTAACCTACACCGTACAGAACTATGAGGTATTGGATGACATCAGTGGTGGTTTCCTCGGAGGTCTTATGACAGATCCTTACGACAATCGTTCTGTAGGTGACTCCAAGCGTAAGGCAGATGACAAGACGAATCCTTACCTGTATGACAGACAGTGGGAGATTGCCAAGCACTATCCTTTTGTACTGAAAGATGCCCGGAAGCGTACATGCGCCAAGGCTCTCGTCATGACCCATGCTTACTCTAACGCTATCATCGACAAGGTTGAGGAAGCTCTGAAGAATGGTATCGTGGGTAACGACAATGAGGACTGGTAAGAAATAATTAATAGTTAATAGTTTATAGTTAATAGTTAATAGTTTATAGTTAATATTAATAGTAAAGAATAAAGAGTTTAGAGTATTATGGTACTAGTATTTACGTTAGCATTAACGTTCGTATTAATCAAGAGCCGCTTAGACGGCTCTTTTTTATTTCATAAGGCCGCCAATTCTTAAAAAGGTTTAAAAATAGAAAAAATCCTATATATAATAAGGTGTATGCAATCTTTTTTGTCTACTTTTGCGCTCCAAAATACAAATTAATACATTATGCAAAAAAATCTGGTGATTGTCGAGAGCCCTGCAAAGGCCAAGACAATTGAGAAATTCCTAGGTAAGGATTATAAGGTAATGTCCAGCTACGGACACATCCGTGACTTGAAGAAGAAGGAGATCAGCATAGATATGGATACGCTGGAACCCGACTATGAGATTCCAGAAGAGAAGAAGAAGTTGGTGTCTGAACTGAAGAGCAATGCCAAGAAAGCTGAGACGATATGGCTCGCATCCGATGAGGACCGTGAGGGAGAGGCTATCTCATGGCATCTCTGTGAGGTATTAGGATTGGATGAAGAGAACACCAACCGTATCGTTTTCCACGAGATTACCAAGACAGCAATACTTGATGCCATCCAGCATCCACGTCATCTGGACATGAATCTTGTCAATGCACAACAAGCCCGAAGAGTGCTTGACCGCTTGGTAGGTTTCAAACTCTCACCGGTATTATGGCGTAAGGTAAAGCCCGCTCTCTCTGCCGGACGTGTACAGAGTGTTGCCGTAAGACTGATCGTTGAGCGTGAACGTGAGATTCAGGCATTTAAGGTAGAGACCTTCTACCGTGTAAATGCTATCTTCGGTCATCAAAACGAGGACGGCAGTTTCTCAGAGCTCAAGGCAGAACTCGACACGCGTTTCAAGACGCACGAGGAAGTGGAGGCGTTCTTAGAGAAATGTAAGACAGCCACCTTTACCCTTACCGACATCCAGAAGAAGCCGCTCAAGAGAATGCCGGCACCACCGTTCACCACCTCTACCCTACAGCAGGAGGCTGCCCGCAAACTGGGATTCACCGTCAGTCAGACGATGATGGTGGCACAGCATCTGTATGAGCATGGACATATCACCTATATGCGTACCGACTCTGTGAACCTCTCATCACTCAGTCTGGGCACCAGTAAGGAAGAGATCACCAATCTCTGGGGTAAGGAATACAGCAAGACAAGACAGTTCCATACCAATGCAAAGGGTGCGCAGGAGGCTCATGAGGCCATTCGTCCTACCTACATGAGCAATACGCAGATAGAGGGTACCCAACAGGAGAAGAAGCTCTATGACCTGATCTGGAAACGCACCATAGCCAGTCAGATGGCCGATGCGCAGATAGAGAAGACAACAGCCAATATTACCATCGACAACAGTAAGGAGCAATTCATCGCCAATGGTGAGGTAATCACCTTCGACGGATTCCTGAAGGTTTATCGTGAGTCGGTAGACGACGAGGAGAACAACGAAGAACTGGGCCATGTTTTACCGCCGATGAAGGTGGGTGACACCCTGCAACATCGTGAGATTACCGCCACAGAACGTTTTACCCAAGGTCCATTACGCTATACGGAAGCCAGTCTGGTGCACAAACTGGAGGAGTTGGGCATCGGTCGTCCTTCAACTTACGCTCCTACTATCTCTACGATCCAGCAGCGTGAGTATGTACAGAAAGGTGACAAGAAGGGTGAACAACGTAAATATTCCGTAGATGTCTTGCGTGGCATCAAGGTAACCACCAAGCAGCGCACCGAGATGGTAGGCAGTGAGAAAGGCAAACTGATTCCTACAGACATAGGTATCGTTGTGAATGACTTCCTGATGAAGAACTTCCCGGAAATCATGAGTTACAACTTCACAGCCAAGGTGGAAGGTGACTTCGACCATATCGCTGAGGGCAAGGAGGCATGGACCAAGATGCTGAAAGACTTCTACAAGAAGTTTGAGCCACAGGTTGAGAAGACGATGAACAAACGTGAGGAGCACAAAGCCGGTGAACGTCAGATAGGTATAGACCCTGTATCAGGAAAGCCCGTCTTCGTAAAGATCGGTCGCTTCGGCCCTGTCGTACAGATAGGTACTGCTGCCGATGAAGAGAAACCACGTTTCTCACAGCTACCGCCCGACAAGAGTATGGAAGAACTGACCATTGAAGAGGCCATGGAACTGTTTAAGTTACCACGTACCATCGGCGAATTCGAGGGTTATCCCGTAACGATCGGTGCCGGACGCTTTGGTCCGTATATTCTTCACAACAAGAAATATGTATCATTACCGAAAGGCGAAGACCCATTGACCGTGACACTTGAGACGGCAATCTCACTGATTGAAGAGAAACGACAGAAAGAGCAGCAGAGCCATCTCAAGCAGTTTGCCGAAGAACCAGAACTGGAGGTGATGTCAGGTCGCTACGGTCCATACCTTTCTTATAAGGGAAAGAACTATCGTCTGCCGAAGGCCATGCATGAGAATGCTGCTGAACTTACCGTAGAAGACTGTCTCAAGGTGATTGAGACTGCTGACGCCAAGAAGCGATGAACAGGATCATCATCATCGGGTATATGGGTGCCGGCAAGACAACGGTCGGCAAAGCGCTGTCGAAAGAACTCGGCATCCCCTTCTATGATCTCGACTGGTATATCGAAAGCAGGATGCGCAAGACGGTAGCCCAGCTGTTCGCCGAACGTGGCGAGGAGAACTTCCGTCAGATCGAATACAACATGCTGCATGAGGTGGCAGAGTTTGAGGATGTGATTATCAGTTGCGGCGGTGGCACCCCTTGTTTCTTCGATAATATCGACTATATGAACGAGCAAGGAGAGACGATTTATCTGAAGGCGACACCCGAGGTGCTCTATGGTCATCTGAAGATGGGAAAGACGGTTCGTCCGTTATTATTAGGAAAGACCGAAGATGAGTTGCTCTCATATATCGGACAACAGTTGTCGGTACGTGAGAACTATTACAATAAAGCCAAACATGTACTCGATGTGAGTCTGTTGGACAATTACGAAAAGATAAAAATAACAGTGAAAGAGTTGCGCAAGCTACTGAACATATAATTATTCACGCAGGCGATGCCTGATCATACCTGAAAGATATGAAGAAATGGACTATTGAAGACTCAAAAGAACTCTACAACATCTGTGGATGGGGTATCTCGTATTTTGATGTTAATGACAAGGGAAACGTTTTCGTCACCCCTTGTAAGGATGATGCGCAGATTGATCTGCGTGAGGTAATGGATGAGCTCGCACTGCGCGATGTAGAATCTCCTGTACTGCTGCGTTTCCCCGATATCCTCGACAACCGTATCGAAAAGACTGCCAGTTGCTTTAAAAAGGCGGCCGACGAATATGGATATAAGGGTGAGAACTTCGTTATCTACCCCATCAAGGTGAACCAGATGCAGCCTGTGGTAGAGGAGATCATCAGTCATGGAAGGAAGTTCAACCTAGGACTGGAGGCCGGATCAAAGCCCGAACTGCATGCTGTCATCGCTGTTCAGTGCCAGAGTGACTCTCTGATTATCTGCAACGGATACAAAGATCAGAGTTATATTGAGTTGGCTCTGCTGGCACAGAAGATGGGCAAACGTATCTTTATCGTCGTAGAGAAACTCAACGAACTGGATATCATTGCCAAGGCAGCCAAGAAACTGAATGTAAGACCTAACCTCGGTATCCGCATCAAACTGGCTTCTTCCGGCAGTGGAAAATGGGAAGAGAGCGGCGGTGACGCCAGCAAGTTCGGACTGACCAGTTCTGAACTGTTGGAGGCACTGGAGATTCTGGACAAGAAGAATATGAAAGACTGTCTGCGACTGATCCATTTCCATATCGGTTCGCAGATCACCAAGATCCGCCGTATTCAGACGGCTTTGAGAGAAGCATCGCAGTTTTATATCCAACTGCATAAGATGGGATATAATGTCGACTTCGTTGATTGTGGTGGCGGACTGGGTGTTGACTATGACGGAACCCGTTCTCCGAGCAGTGAGAGTTCTGTCAACTACTCTATTCAGGAGTATGTCAACGACTGTTTATACACCTTCGTAGAGGCATCCGACAGGAACGGCATCCCTCATCCGAATATCATCACAGAGAGTGGACGCTCCCTTTCAGCACATCATTCCGTATTGGTCATCGATGTACTGGAGACAGCTACCCTGCCCGAGATGGACGAGAGTTTCGAACCATCTGAAGAAGCACATGTATTGGTAAAGGATCTCTATGATATTTGGGATAACCTGAACAAGCGCACGATGTTGGAAGACTGGCATGATGCTGAGCAGATCCGTGAGGAAGCTCTTGATCTCTTCAGTCATGGTATGGTAGACCTGCAGACACGCGCAGAGATAGAAAGGATGTACTGGAGTGTTTGCCGTGAGATCAACTCATTGGCGAAATCTTTGAAACATACACCCGAAGAACTGAAGAACCTCGACAAGCTTCTCGCAGACAAGTATTTTTGCAACTTCTCTTTGTTCCAGTCACTCCCCGACAGTTGGGCCATCGACCAACTGTTCCCTATCGTTCCTATCCAGCGCTTGGATGAGCGTCCTACCCGTAATGCCACCCTTCAGGATATCACCTGCGACAGTGATGGAAAGATTGCCAACTTTGTTACCAATAGGCATGTATCACATGTGCTTCCCGTTCATTCACTGAAGAAGAATGAGAAATACTATCTGGGCGTATTTTTGGTAGGTGCCTACCAAGAGATTTTGGGTGATATGCACAACCTCTTCGGTGATACCAACGCTGTGCATGTATCAGTGAAAGACAACAGCTATCATATCGATCAGATCTTCGATGGTGAGACCGTTGCCGACGTGCTCGACTACGTACAGTACAATCCTAAGAAACTCGTTCGTCAACTTGAGACTTGGGTGACGAAGAGTGTCAAGGAAGGAAAGATCTCTATTGAAGAAGGTAAGGAATTCCTGAGCAACTATCGTTCAGGACTGTATGGATACACCTATCTGGAATAAGCCGATGAAAGAGAAGGTTACCATAGTAAAAGTAGGTGGCGCCATCGTTGAGGATGAAAAACAACTGTCGCAGCTGTTAGAGGATTTCTCAGCTATCCCCGGAAAGAAGGTCTTGGTGCATGGTGGAGGGCGCAGTGCCACCAAGATAGCCTCATCACTCGGAATAGAGAGTACGATGATTGATGGTCGCAGAGTTACCGACAGTGAGATGCTGAAGGTGGTCACCATGGTGTATGGCGGATTAGTCAATAAGAACCTGGTTGCCCGTCTGCAAGCCCATCAGGTAAATGCCATCGGACTGACAGGTGCTGATATGGATGTGCTTCGGGCACACCGACGTCCTCTGGTTAAGAAGGCAGACGGACAAACTATCGACTATGGTTTTGTGGGAGATGTGGAAAGAGCTAATGGAGATGTACTCCACATGTTGCTTGATGCAGGTATCACACCTGTCATGGCTCCACTGACACACGACGGTCAAGGCAATATGCTCAATACCAATGCTGATACCATCGCCTCAGAAACAGCCAAAGCCCTCGCCCCCTACTACGATGTGACCCTTATCTATTCATTTGAGAAGAAAGGTGTGCTGTCCAACCCCGAGGATGATGACAGCGTTATCCCCTTGATCACCCCCTCCCTCTTCCAGCAATTGGTAAAAGAAGGAACTATTGGTGGAGGTATGATACCCAAACTGGAGAATGCCTTCATGGCTATCAATAGTGGTGTAGGAAGAGTGATCATTACCCTTGCCACCGCCTTAGACGGCCAACAGGGTACCACGATCATGGAGGAACCTACGAAATGTTAAAAAAGAGAAAAACATAGGAATCCTGTAACTTTGTTTTCTCCCAATCGTCGATTAATTAGAGTGCAGATGAAAACGATCAGTTTCAAGAACGACATATTGCCGTTGAAGAATGTTCTCTATCGCTTGGCGCTACGTATCACCATGAGCCACGAAGAAGCAGAGGATGTCGTTCAAGATACGATGATAAAGGTCTGGAACAAGCGCGACGACTGGGATCAAATAGAGAATATAGAAGCATTCTGCTTGACCGTATGTCGCCATCTGGCACTCGACAAGGTAAGAAAAGCGAGTCACCATGCTGAAAACCTGCATATCGACGGGCTGAAAGGTCAGGAGCACGAAGGATCAGCGGTACTTAACCCTTACGAACAGATTATTCTCAACGACAGGGTAGAGATGGTGAAAGCGCTTCTTAACAGTCTTCCGGAGAAACAGCGCAGCTGCATGCAGTTGCGCGACTTCGAGGGAAAGAGTTACAAAGAGATCGCACTGATCCTGGGCATCAGCGAAGAACAGGTGAAAGTGAATATCTTCAGGGCTCGACAAACGATAAAACAGAAATTCCAAGAATCAGAGAAATATGGATTATAAGTACATTGAACAATTGCTTGAGCGTTACTGGCAAGGCATGACAACGCTGGAAGAAGAGCGCATACTGCGTGCTTTCTTCAGTCAGGATGATATTCCTGTCTCTCTGCTTCCCTATCGTAGCCTGTTCACATTCGAACAATACGACAAGACAACGAATGTGTTAGGTGATGATTTCGATGAGAAGATCTTGGAAATGATCGACGAGAAAGAACCGGTAAAGGCAAAGACCATCCGTCTGACCAACCGTCTGATGCCGCTCTTCAGGGCTGCTGCCATCGTGGCCATCATCCTGACATTAGGCAATGCGGCACAGAAAGCTTTCGACCCGAAAGAACCTGACATGACAAATATCGCAGGATATCAGCAGGTGAAAGAGGGACCGTCGGTCGCCATGGGTGACACCATCAAGGTGGACAGTCTGCAAAAGACCGTCTCACCAATGGTCAACACCATGATCAAGTAGATATATTTCTATGCTTTCTCTATAAAATAATCATGTTTAATGAAACACAAAATGTGAAACTGTGAAGTTTCAATTCTCTCAAAATTTTTTCATAACATACTAACGGAAGAGGGGTGCGATGAGCACCCCTTAACTTTTGTGATTAACGTTAACGATAACGATAACGTTAACTATTAATCATTAAACTTTAAACCTTAAACTATGACTTCCTCATCCGGAGATTCAGTTGGAAGAGTGATGGCAACAGGATCAATAGTGAGAAGACAACACTCATGATGACCGCCCGCTCATCACCACCAAAGAAATCCTTCAGTGTCATATCGTCAGAACCCGGATACATCCTTTCGATGACATAAGCCACCGTATTGTTCACCAGATGGAAGAGAATACCAGGAAGGATACTACCCGTACGATAATACATCCATCCCAAAAGCAGACCGATTAAGAAAGCATGAGGCATCTGGGCGGGGTTCAAATGACCGATAGCAAACAGTATGGCTGATATGGCTATGGCTACCCATGGGCGTCGCCCACCCTGCAACAAAGCACGGAGGATAGCTCCGCGGAATACCACCTCTTCTGCAACAGGTGCTGCAACAGCAATAGCCAGATAACCACCGGGCGTATTGACAATATTCGTAAGATCGTCGGCAATCAGGTTAGGTAGCTCCGGCAATACCTCTTGCAGCCACATGGAAGGCAGCAAAGTTCCTAAGGCGGCAAGGATCGTCCAGAAGGCTACGCCCCACGGCCGTGACTTCACATAATTCATCGATACGGGTGTCCACCGTGTCCAAAGGAAGAGAATGATAATAACAAGGTTGGAAACAACCGTACTCGCTATCATCAACGGTGCACTGGCATCCGGCGTGATACTCCCCTTCGCGAGAACGTAGATACCCTGTATCACACTCCCCACGATAAACTGTATCGCCAAAAACTCTATGAGATAAATAATCGCTTTCTTCATTGTTCTTTTTCAAATTGTTGTAAAATCTGTTCCTCGTCTTTCTCTAACTGTTCACGGAGTGCCTCAGGCGACGCAAACCGTTGTTCATCCCTGATCCTGCTCTTCACATCGATTCTTAACCGTTTACCATAGAGGTCGTCGGAGAAGTGAAAGAGATGCACTTCGATAGTCTGATGATCGCCGTTGAATGTCGGTCGGGTGCCGATATTCATCATGCCAGTATACATTGGGGAGTTATCCTCCAAAGATACCTGCACGGCATAGACCCCCACGGCTGGCAACAGCTTCTCCGGGTTATCCAACTGGATATTAGCGGTAGGGAAGCCCATCTTCCGTCCTTGTTGTTCACCAGCCACGACACATCCTGTCAGCGTGAAGGAGTGTCCTAAGCAATCAACAGCCTTCTCCATCTCACCCTCTTGGATGAAACGACGGATCACGGAAGAACTGACGTTGATATTCTTCCAGGGATAGACAACCGACTGCTTCACCTCGATACCCAGTTCTTTGCCATATCTCACATAGTCTTCATACCCCTCTGTGCGAGAATTGCCAAAACGGTGGTCATAACCGACATACAACAGTCGTACGTTCAGTTGTCCCTGTAAGATCATCTTCATAAACTCATATGCCGACAGGGCTGCCATCTGCTCTGAGAAAGGCAAGACCACACACTCATCGACACCGGTCTCTGAGAGTAGCTGTAACTTCTCTTCAAAGGTTGTCAGCATCTTTGGTTGGAAATCTTTCTTCAGCACCTGACGGGGATGCTTATCAAAGGTGATCAACCGGGATGTCCAGCCATGATCTTTAGCCAACTGAACCAGTTGACGAATGAGAAACTGATGTCCACGGTGCACGCCATCGAAGAACCCGATCGTTGCCACACAAGGGGTAGTACTGATATATTCCTTATCTAAATAGATTGTCTTCATCATCATTTCATTTCTTTCAGAAAGGCAGTTCGAGCCAATCGTCACTCACCTTTACCTGGTGCGTACGGATACCCAAGGATGCTGCCCCGGCACAGTTGCTGGCCGAGTCGTCTATGAAGAGTGTCTCTTCCGCACGGATACCTGTTTGCCGTAATACCTCCCTGAAGATCTCTGCATCGGGTTTTACAAGATGCATCTCATAGGAGAGGAACATCTTCTCAAAGCATCCCTCCAAACGGTGTGAATACGGTTCCCAGTGAATCACATTGGTATTGCTCAACAGGAACAACCGGTATTTCGGCTTCAAAGTGCGCAGTTTCTCCACACGGTATTCCGGGATACCCGTCAACAGTTCACCCCATGCCCAACAGATCTCCTCGTCTGTGGCTACACATTCAGGACATTGGCGGCGTACCTCGTCACAAAACTGAGGAACGGTGATGCTACCCATCTCCAAGTCGTGGAAGAGATCCTCTTGCCGGCACTCATCCACATAACTGGAAATATGATGTGCTCCTATCTTATCGAAGGCATTCACACAACGAACCTTATCCAGGTTGATCATCACACCACCCCAGTCAAACACTATATTCTTTATACCTTGCATATTCTACGTTTAATCAATCTGTATAACTCGCCCAACACCACGACAACCGATGTAGAGCCGATCACGATCAGCCACTCCTTCAATGACATGCCATCTGTGCGGAACATCTTGCCGCCAAACTGCACGATGATAACCTGACCAATCAATATCAACACCAACACGAGCAGGAATCCCCGTTCACGCCATAGTTTGCGGAAGGCGCTCTGTGTGGATCCCAACGTCTTGGCATTAAAGAGATTCCAGAACTGCAGCATCACGAAGACGGTGAAGAAGATAGTCATCTCATGGTAATGGATACCGATATCCGCGTCATCGTGGAGGAAATAAACCAGCAGCGTGAACATAATACCAAAGAAGAGTAAGCCCAAGAGCATGATGCCCCACGCCATGCCTTTCGTAATGATAAAACTGTCGGTGGATCTCGGACGCTCTTGCATCACCTCTCTGGAAGGTGCCAACGATGCCAAAGCCATGGCGGCAAAGGTATCCATGATCAAGTTGATCCATAAGATCTGAGTGACGGTCAACGGCAGTTCTGTTCCCAACAACGATCCTCCCAACACCAACAACAATGCAGTGACATTCACCACGAGTTGGAAGAAGAGGAATCGCTGGATATTCTTATACAGCGAGCGCCCCCACATCACCGCATCGGCAATGCTGCGGAAGGAGTCGTCTAACAAGGTGATATCACTGGCTTCCTTCGCCACACTGGTGCCACTGCCCAACGACAATCCCACGTGGGCATGGTGTAATGCCGGTGCGTCATTCGTGCCATCACCCGTCACGGCAACCACCTGATGCTGCTTCTGCAACAGTTGTACGAACCGCTGTTTATCAGCCGGTCGTGCCCTACTGATAATATGGATACCGTTAACACGCTGGAATGCCTCCTCGTCGGAAAGGGCTGCGAAGTCAGCGCCTGTGATCAGTGCCTCTTCCGGTGTCTGGTCATCCCAGATACCGATCTGACGACCAATCTCCTTGGCTGTTCCCGAATGGTCTCCGGTAACCATCTTCACCTCGATGCCTGCCTGCTGACACTGACCGACGGCATCGGGCACATCAACTCTTACCGGATCACTGATACCACAGACTGCCTGCAGATGGAGATGCGCAAGACTGTCGGATGAATCCTCGGCAGACGACATCTTCCTCCATGCGAAAGCCAACGTACGCATCGCCTTCTCCTGATACCTACGAAGCAGGTCATTCACCTGCATCCTTACCTCTTCCGACAGATCACAACAGGTAATGACCATCTCAGGTGCGCCCTTCATCAAGAGGTAACACCCGTCATTCAGTTGTATCGTGGTGGTCATATACTTGAGTTGTGTGGAGAACGGTTGTTGATGGAGCACCGTCACCTCCTCACGCACTTTCTGATAGTCTGCTTCAACCTTTCCCGTCACGAACTGTTGGTGCGCCCACTCCAAGAGTGCCACCTCGGTAGGGTTACCGATGCCCTGTCCGTCCTTACCCAGGAAAGCCGTACTGTTCACGGCGATAGCTGTTGTGAGAAAGGATGTGTCGTCTGTCGGGGTATCCTCAGAGGGAAACACCTGCATATCCCCCACCGTCATCTTATTCTGCGTGAGTGTTCCCGTCTTGTCTGTGCAGATCACAGTCACAGCTCCCATCGTCTCACAGGCATGCAGCTTTCTCACAAGGTTGTTGCTGACCAGCATCCTGCGCATGTTCAATGCCAGACAGAGTGTCACGGCCATGGGCAATCCTTCGGGCACTGCCATCACGATCAGCGTCACCGTCATCATGAAATACTGCAAGACAACCTCCGCCATCTCGAGGTAGTTGTCACTATGCCACAGTTCAGGATGCGTAAAGATATGATGTGTCAGGAAGATGACGAAGGCCGCTATCGACAAGGTAAAACCGATCTTGTTGATCATCGCGCCCAGACGTTTCAACTGGATATTCAGCGGTGTCTCCACATCCGTATCCTCAGCGGCACTCTTCGCTACCTTTCCGATCTCTGTGGCATTGCCGACAGCCGTAACGACCATCTCTCCCCGACCGTTCATCACCATCGTAGAGCGCATCACACGGTAAGAGGGATAGGTGGCATGGGGATCGTTCAACGACTCTTCCGCATGCTTATCAGCTAAGGGTTCACCGGTCAGCGACGACTCGTCTATCTGCAGATCGGTACTCTTGACCAGATCACCATCAGCGGGAATCTCATCACCTGTCTCCACGATAACAAGATCGCCCACCACAATCTCCTTACGTGGGATCAGCATAATCTCCCCATCGCGCAGCACTTTCACCGGCTGCTCCTCTCCGATAGCATTGAGAACCGCAAACTTTTTTGCTGCGTCACGCTCGAAATAAAAACCTATCGTAGTAGCTAAGAAGATGGCGATAAAGATACCGATGGTCTCTATAATCTCACGATGGATAAAGGCGAGCACCAAGGAGACGACACCTGCAAAGAGCAAAATCTGGATGATCGGGTCTTGATACTTTTCCAGATAGAGCTGCCATAGTGAGCGACGCTTGGGAGGTGTCAGCACATTCTCCCCATATTGCTGTCGCCGCTGCTCTACCTCGGCCTTTGATAATCCTTTATGCAGAAACGTTTCTGTATATTGTTCTTTCTTCATACCTTATTATATAGGCTGCAAAATTACAAAGGTATTCTCAAAACACCAAAAAGTACACAACGAAATATTCTCAACGATAACTAATGTATCTAAATAGTAACGATTCTCCCAGTAATACCCCCATTCGACCGCAACGGTATGCAAATGATGATCAGAAAGGATGACGGCACTCACCTTTAGGGGTAATCGAATAGAGTCCGGAGTACTTGGACTGGGAGTCCGAAGGCTCCGGACTCCCAGTTTTATGTACCAGGACTCCCAGTTTTAAGTACTAGGACTCCCAGTTTTATGTACTAGGACTCCCAGTTTTAAGTGTTAAAACTCCCAGCCAAGTGTATCCGGGCTTGTTTCCACATTAACTAAAGCTTCGAAAATATAGTAGTATGCTGATGCAATATCCTCATGGAGGAGCCCCATCCCCTACCCCGTAGCCTTTCCCGAAAGGGATGGAGATACGCAGAGACATGATCAGCCCGTAGGGCGACACCACAAACCTGCCACCCCGCTGGGGTTCCTCTGTTCTGCCGAATATAACGGGGGCTCACGCCCCCGCCTATCCTGTGACATCCCTACGGGATTGACTATGCGAAATGATGCTTGCGTACGGAATCATTTTCTGCTTTAAACTTACAGCATGTACAGATATAAGATTAGCCCGAAGGGCGATACAGCTTAGGCGGGGGTGTCAACCCCCGTGGTATAGGGTGTATTATTATGATTAGCCCCTAAGGGGCGACACAACATAGTCGGGGCACGTAAGTCCCCGAGTGACACCACAAACCTGCCACCCCGCTGGGGTTTCCCTGTTCTGCCGAACACAACGGGGGCTCACGCCCCCGTCTATCCTGTGACATCCCTACGGGATTGATCATAAGGCATTATGCTTTCACTCGGGCTCATCTTCTGCTATAATCTATCAGGACTTTGTCCTTCTTGCGAAAGATAAGTGTATTTACTAAAGGATCACAAGATCGTTTTTGCGATCCAGGCACAGGCCTCCGCATCCGCCAAGGCATGGTGATGATTCTCTAGGTGATAGCCACACTCGGCTGCCACGGTCTGCAACTGATGATTCGGCAGGTATGGCATCACCCGCTTGGAAGTCTGACAGGTACAATAGAAGAAATAATCGGGATAGTCCATCCGGTAGCAGCGGAAGACGGCCTTCAGACAGTTCTCATCGAAGTTTTTGTTATGCGCCACCAAGGGAAGTCCCTCAATCATCGGCGCCACCTCCTTCCATACCTCCGGGAAGATAGGGGCATCATCCGTATCCACGTGAGTCAGACCGTGAACCCTTGTATTCCAATAGTTGTAGTAATTAGGCTCCGGCTGGATCAGGGAATAGAAGGAGTCGACAATCTCTCCACGGCGAACGATAACTATACCGACGCTGCAGACGCTTGTCATCTCCCTATTGGCCGTCTCGAAATCTATCGCTGCGAAATCTCGTAACATATTCAGATAATGTCTTGCAAAGATACAAATTATTTTGTACTTTTGCTGAAGTAAATACAAATTATTGCTTTCATGAGACATCTAAGAATTTCTTCCGCCCTTATCCTGTTGGTTATCACCTCATCAGTATGTATCGCACAGAAAGCCGGTTATCCGATCAACCCCGTGCCTTTCACCTCTGTCAAGGTTACTCCCGGCACTTTCTGGGGACAACGGTTGGAAGCCAGCAGGAGAACGACCATACCCCTCGCCTTCAGCAAGTGCGAGGAGACAGGGCGCTATATGAACTTCATCCATGCCACCGAGCACATGAAAGACCCATCGAAGACCTTCCCCGTCAGCGGCTTTAGCTTCGATGATACCGACCCTTATAAGACCATCGAAGGAGCATCCTACCTCTTGCAGACGTTTCCCGACAAGAAGTTGGCTCACTATGTCGACTCCGTTATCGACATCATCGCTGCCGCCCAAGAGCCGGATGGCTATCTCTATACCGCACGCACACAGAATCCCGTTCATCCCCATGACTGGGCAGGCAACAAGAGATGGGTAAAGGAGGAAGATCTTAGTCATGAGCTATATAACTTAGGTCATATGATTGAGGGTGCCATCGCACATTACCAGGCTACCGGAAGCAGGAAATTCCTGGATGTTGCCATCCGTTATGCCGACTGCGTATGCCGTGAGGTGGGTCCCAATCCCGGTCAGGCATGTGTCGTTCCTGGTCATCAGATTGCGGAGATGGCCTTGGCCAAGCTCTATCTGGTTACCGGTGACAAGAAATATCTGGACGAAGCCAAGTTCTTCCTCGACTACCGCGGCAAGACAACTATCAAGCACGACTACTCCCAGGCGCACCTCCCTGTCATCGATCAGAAGGAAGCCGTCGGACATGCGGTGCGTGCCGCCTATATGTATGCCGGCATGGCTGATGTGGCTTCATTGACGGGCGACACCGCCTATATCCATGCCATTGATGCGATTTGGGACAATATCGTTTCCAAGAAGTTGTATATCACCGGCGGCATCGGGGCAACGAGCAGCGGTGAGGCTTTCGGGAAGAACTACGAGTTGCCTAATATGAGTGCGTATTGTGAGACCTGCGCCGCCATCGGTAATGTGTATGTCAACCACCGTCTGTTCCTGTTGCATGGTGAGTCGAAATACTACGATGTGCTGGAACGCACCCTTTACAACGGCCTCATCTCGGGTGTCTCCCTGCAGGGTGACGGTTTCTTCTACCCCAATCCGTTGGCATCTCTCGGTCAGCATCAGCGTCAACCGTGGTTCGGCTGTGCCTGTTGTCCGTCGAACATCTGTCGTTTCATCCCCTCCCTGCCCGGTTATGTCTATGCCGTCAAGGATCGTTCGGTATACGTGAACCTCTTCCTCTCCAACAAAGCGAACCTCAAGGTAGGTGGAAAGGATATCAGTCTGACACAGACAACCAACTATCCGTGGGAAGAGAATATCACCATCACGATAGATAAGAACAGCGCCGGACGGTTTGCCCTGAAGATCCGCATCCCCGGATGGGCCAAGAACCAGGTAGTGCCCAGTGATCTCTATCAGTATACGGATGATGCCCAACCGGTATATCGCTTCGCGGTGAACGACCGGGAATACTATGATGCAGAAAGGAAAGCCGCGCTGACAGACGACGGATATATCACCATCGACCGCAAATGGAAGAAAGGAGATAAGATACAGATTCATTTCTGTATGTATCCGCGTGTCGTACGTGCCAACAGTGAGGTGACGGCCGACCAAGGAATGGTTTGTATCGAGCGCGGTCCGCTGGTCTATTGCGCAGAGCATCCCGACAATAATTTCGATATCATGAGCGTTCTCCTCAATCAGAAGCCCGCTTTCGAGGAAGGAGAGAAAGAGATTGCCGGAACAACGGTAAAGACACTCTCTACCAAGGTGCAGCAGCTTAGCTTTAACGACAAGGGGATGCTGACAACCCAAGAGGAAAACCTGACACTCATCCCCTACTATGCGTGGTGTCACCGCGGAAGTGGTAAGATGCGGGTATGGCTGTCACAGGATCTGAGCAGCGTCACCCCTGCCACCCCTCCATCGTTAGCCAGCAAGAGTAAGTTGTCAGCCTCTACCAAGACAGCAGCCCTCTCTGCCGTCTGCGATGGATTAGTTCCCAAGAACAAAGATGATCGCTCTATACCCTACTATCATTGGTGGCCGAAGAAAGATACTACAGAGTGGTTGGTTTACGAATTCCCTGAGGAGATGTATCTGCAGAGTAGCACTGTCTATTGGTTTGAAGACCAGCCCTGGGGCGGTTGTGGCTTGCCCACGTCATGGAAACTCTATTACAGGGATGAAAAAGGACAGTGGCAACCCATTACCAGTGTTGAGCGTTATCCGATCATGGCAGGCAACCCCTGCACCGTCAACCTGAACCTGGTCTGGACAAAAGCCTTGAAATTAGAGGTAAAACTACCAGCCAACCTCTCCGCCGGCATCTTCGAGTGGAGTGTGAAATAAAGAACTTTAGACACTTTTTTCAGCGTTTTCTTTCGTTTGTCCATCATCCCTTAGACTGTCCATACAACGCGTAACGAAAAGACTGACAATATTTTGAGAGACTCATAATCGGTTGTAACTTTGCAATACCAAAAGGAAATAATAACAAAAAATATACGATTATGAGAGCAGCAGTTTTAAACCCCCACACAATTGCAAACAGAATTGCAATGGCAGAGCGTATCAAGAGTTCAAGAAATTTCGTTGAGGAAGAAGTAACCTTCAACCCGTTCGTAACAACAGATTCACCCAAGATGAATTAAAGACAGGTCTTAAGAACGACGAATATTAACGATTGAATGATTGACGATATGAAAGCGATTACCCTATTTGTCCTGACGTTAGTGGCTATATTAATACCCATCCACTGTCATCATAAGGAGAAAAGAATTCCGTAGACCTCAAAAAAGAGCGACTAAAAGATATTAAATTAAACACGATAAGGATATGTCTCAGCATATCCTTCTTTTATGGACTTCTCTTTATAGTTAAAATAGACTTGGGGACAGGGCCACATGGCATACCTGTCCCCAAATTTTTATATACCACCCACTTCGATGGACAGAAGATTATCTATGCCGAGAAAGAATGGGGCATCTATGAGTGTCATCAGAACGACGGAACACAGATTGACTTCTACAAGAAGGGTGAGTGGAAGAAGGTTGACTGCAATGACTTCAAAGCCGTTCCCGACGTGCTGATCCCAGAGGTTATCAAGCAGTATGTGAATGAGAACTTCCCCGAGAGCATCATCACCAAGATTGAGAAGGAGCGCTATGGTTATGACATCGAACTGTCGAACGACCTGGAGTTGAGGTTCAACAAGCAGGGATATATTCTCAGAATGAATGACTAATGTATATACGAAGGTACAGGAACCACTTGAGTTTGTGAGTTCCAAACCTAAAATCCGCCGGGCTTACATCACAGGATGTAAGCCCGATCTATTTTATTAATACCACTTATAACTCCTCTCCCCTCAGGAACACCCTCTTGATAATAGGTGTAGTGTAAGCATAAGGGATGAAATCGAGCGACGGGATAGGCTTGGTGATATAGAAATTCGCCACCTTACCGACGGTTATCGAACCGTATTCCTTGCTCACGCCCATGGCGCAGGCCGTATTCATCGTAGTAGCATTGAGGGCCTCATACGGTGTAAGGTGCATCTTGATGCAAGCCAAAGACACCACGAACTTCATGTCTCCCGAAGGAGTAGAGCCGGGGTTATAATCAGAAGCCAGTGCCACGGCCAGTCCTTCATCGATCATCTTACGTGCCGGAGCAAACGGCATGTTCAGAAAGAACGACGTTCCGGGGAGTCCCGTCGGCATGGTATCAGCCTCCTTCAGCAGTTGGATATCCTCATCGGTCATACTCTCCAAGTGATCCACACTCAGCGCATGGTGCTTCACGGCCACCTCAACCCCACCCGAAGGAGCAAGTTCCTGACCGTGGATCTTACCACGCAGACCATATTTCCATCCAGCTTCAAGAATATCCGCTGTCTCCTCTGGGGTAAAGAAACCCTCATCGCAGAACACATCAACATACTCTGCCAGATTCTCCGCCGCTACGGCCGGTAACATCTCATCGATAATCTGACGGACATACGCCGACTGACTCATGCCCTTAGGCACGGCATGAGCACCTAAGAACGTACTGACAACCTTCAAGGGAGACGACTCCTTGATACGGCGGATCACCCGTAACATCTTCAGTTCGTCGGCAGGATTCAGGCCATAGCCACTCTTGATCTCCACGGCACCCGTGCCCTTGCGGATAATCTCATGCACACGCTCCATAGCCTGATCATAGAGTTGTTGCTCAGTCATCGCATGCAGACGGGCCGCACTGTTCAGGATGCCACCCCCCCGACGGGCGATCTCCGCATAGCTCAAGCCGTGAATCTTATCCACAAACTCCTGTTCGCGGCTGCCGGCATATACCAAGTGTGTATGACTGTCGCAGAAGGAAGGGAGCACGGCCCCCCCCTCTGCGCTAATTATCTCAGCATCTGTATCGTGAGGGATAGAATCCATTGCACCATATCCTGCGATACGACCGTCTTTCACCCACAGCCACGCATCCTGAATGCAGTGCATCTGGTCCATGGCCTTACCACAGATACGATCTTTTTTCTCTTCGTCGATTCCGGCTAGTATGCCGATATTGTTAATGATCTTATTCATAATAATCTTTTTTCACTTCTATGTTCTTTTTCTCTGTGCCGACAGAGAAAAAGATACCGAAAAGAGAACTCGTTGCACGCTCCCGCTATCGCAACATATGAGCCCCCACCAACTCCCCCAAAGGGGGAGAGAGTCTTTTGTCTATTGTCCGCAGGAGATTGCGGGTCAAGCCCGCAATGAGTGTCTTTTTCCCTCCCTCTCGGGGAGGGTTGGGGAGGGGCTCTACAACCATGCCGCCCCTATGATGGGGCGAGCATACATTAGTGTAAGAGCGACGAGTAGGAGCGGTTACATCCCTCTCCTGGAGAGGAGAGGGCGTGGGAGTGGTTGAGTCCCCTCCTTATGCAAGGAGGGGTTGGGGTGGTTGGGAAATTCTCTATATAGAGAGAAGAACAATAATCACCACATTTTATTCCTCAAGAACTGAATAGACTTCTCGATATACGGGTACATCAGTTCATCATTGAGGATGAAGGGCACCTGCTTACGATACTCGTCGTAGATCTCCTGCAGTATTGGTGAGGTCCTCAACGGCAGACGGAAGTCTATTGCCTGTGCGGCATTGAACAATTCAATAGCCAGCACACGCTCCGTGTTCAGCACCACCTTATATAATTTAATGGCGGCGTTAGCACCCATACTAACATGGTCTTCCTGATCCTGGCATGAAGGAATGCTATCTACAGATGACGGCATAGCGAGTGATTTGTTCAAGCTCACTACAGAAGCCGCGGTATATTGTGTAATCATAAAACCGCTGTTCACACCGGGGTTGGCCACAAGGAAGCTGGGCAGTCCACGGGTTCCTGATACCAGTCGGTAGATACGACGCTCGGAGATATTCGAGAGTTCACTCATGGCGATAGCCAGGAAGTCCATCGGCAATGCGATCGGCTCTCCATGGAAGTTACCGGCAGAGATGATCAGATCCTCATCCGGACAAACGGTGGGGTTATCAGTAGCAGAGTTGATCTCCGTATCGATGACCGAACGTACATAGCGCAACGTATCCTTCACTGTTCCGTGCACCTGTGGAACACAGCGGAAAGAGTACGGATCCTGCACATGTGCCTTGGAAGTGGCGATCAGCTGACTGCCCTTGAGCAACTCACGCATACGGGCAGCGGTCTCCAACTGTCCCTGATGTGGACGAACGAGGTGGACAGCCTCGGTAAACGGCTCTATCCTACCGTCATAAGCATCCAATGACAAGGCTGCGATATTATCAGCCCAACGGCTCAGTCGCTCTGCATTGAGGATGCTCCATACCGCAAAGGCACTCATATTCTGTGTACCATTGAGCAGGGCAAGACCCTCCTTGCTCGACAGTTCGATAGCCTTCCAACGTTTCTTACGAAGAATCTCCTCACCACTCATCACCTTACCAAGATATTCCACCTCGCCTAAGCCAACTAACGGCAGACACATATGTGCCAGAGGAACCAAGTCGCCAGAAGCACCTAATGAGCCCTGCTTATACACCACGGGGTAAATCTCGTTATTGAAGAAGGCCACCAGACGCTGAACGGTCTCCAGTTTACAACCCGAATAGCCATAACTGAGTGACTGTATCTTCAGGAGCATCATGATCTTGACGATATCGTTGGGCACACGCTCACCCACGCCACAGGCATGACTCTTGATCAGATTGATCTGCAACTGTGCCAGATGGTCATGACCGATAGAGACATTACACAAAGAACCAAAGCCGGTGGTCACGCCGTAGATCGGTTCTCCATTACGGGCAATCTTCTTATCCAGATAGCTTCTGCAGCGACGGATGCGCTGTTTGGCATCGTCACTCAACTCCAGTTTGTAACCTTTATAAACTATTTCGCCGATTTTCTCAATAGTCAGATGTTCGGCACTGATATAATGTATCATTGTTTTTCGTCTTCTTTTTATTATCTATAGTAACTATAGGCACTATAATTATTTTTTTCTTAAAAACCCAGCTCCTCCAACAGGCTGTCGTCCACGAGGTTCGGCATCGTTACCTGCAGATCGGGGGTGCGGTCCATCTCACGCTGGATGGCATGCATAGAACCCACGTTGCGGGCCCATGAACGACGGGCAATACCGTTGTTGACATCCCAGAAGAGCATTCTGCGAATACGCTGATCTGCCTCTTCACTACCGTCGATCACCATACCGAAGCCACCGTTGATGACTTCCCCCCAGCCTACACCGCCACCATTATGGATACTTACCCAGGTAGCACCGCGGAAACTGTCGCCAATCACATTCTGTACTGCCATATCTGCACAGAACTGCGAACCATCGTAGATATTGCTGGTCTCACGGAAAGGTGAGTCGGTGCCTGACACATCATGATGGTCACGGCCTAACACCACCGGTCGGCTGATCTCTCCCTTACGGATCGCATCATTGAAAGCCAAGGCAATCTTCGTACGTCCTTCGGCATCCGCATAGAGGATACGGGCCTGAGAACCTACTACCAAGTGATTCCTTCCGGCCTCCTTGATCCAGTGGATATTATCATCCATCTGGCCCTGTATCTCTGCCGGTGCATCCTTACGGATCTCCTCCAAGACCTTGGCAGCCAACTTATCCGTCATCTCCAAGTCTTTCGGATCGCCGGATGAGCATACCCAACGGAACGGACCAAAGCCATAGTCGAAGAACATCGGACCCATGATATCCTGCACGTATGAAGGATAACGATACTGATGACCTTCTTTTCCTTCCTTCCAGATATCAGCTCCCGCACGTCCGGCAGTCAACAAGAAGGCATTACCATAATCAAAGAAATACATGCCTTTGGCAGTCAGTTGGTTGATAGCAGCTACCTGACGGCGCAGAGAAGCATAAACAGCCTGCTCAAAGCGCTCCGGCTCTTCTGCCATCATACGCTTCGACTCCTCCAGAGAAAGTCCTACCGGATAGTAACCACCTGCAAAAGCATTGTGCAGAGAAGTCTGATCACTACCCAAATCTACACGGATATCTTCTTTTACCAGACGCTCCCACAGGTCAACGATATTACCCACGTATGCCATAGATACCGTGCGCTCCTCAGCGACAGCCTTGCGGATAGCGGGAATCAGTTCGTCGAGGTTGTCATGCAACTCATCCACCCATCCCTGCTCATAACGTTTGTTAGCAGCCAAAGGATTGATCTCTGCCACCACGCTGACTGCACCGGCAATATTACCAGCCTTAGGCTGAGCACCCGACATACCACCTAATCCGGAAGATACGAATAACGGATGCTTCTTACCAACCTTACGGGCAGCGTTCAGAATCGTGATGGTTGTGCCATGGACGATACCCTGCGGACCGATATACATATACGATCCGGCCGTCATCTGACCATACTGACTCACGCCGAGTGCATTATCACGCTCCCAGTCATCGGGCTTCGAGTAGTTGGGGATGACCATACCATTGGTCACCACTACACGCGGCGCATTCTTATGTGAAGGGAAGAGTCCTAAGGGATGACCTGAGTACATCACGAGTGTCTGTTCATCGGTCATCTCACTCAGATACTTCATCACCAGTCGGTATTGTGCCCAGTTCTGGAAGACAGCGCCATTACCGCCGTAGGTGATCAACTCATGCGGATGTTGTGCCACGGCCTTGTCCAGGTTGTTCTGGATCATCATCATGATTGCGGCAGCCTGCTCAGAACGATGGGGATACTCATCGATCGGACGGGCATACATCTCATAACGGGGACGGAAGCGGTACATATAGATACGTCCGTACTCTTTCAACTCCTCGGCAAACTCTGGTGCCAGTGTGGCATGGAACTTCTTGTGGAAGTAACGCAGGGCATTGCGCAATGCCAGTTTTTTCTCCTCAGCGGTGAGGATATCTTTTCTCTTCGGTGCATGGTTGATGGTGGTATCGTAAGCCTGCGGCTCGGGTAACACATCAGGAATACCCATGCGGATATCTTTTACGAATTCTTCGTGTGTCATAATGATATGTGGTATTAGCTGTTAATGACTTTTTCTACAATCTCTATAATCTCGGCTTCTTCCTGTTTTGCCTTTACGATGAGTTCCTCAGCCTCAGCGATGAGACGTCCGGCTGTCTCACGATCCTTCAATGAAGAAGCATTGATCTTCACGTTCAGACCGGCACCCAGCACGGCGGCACGTGCGGCGAGAGCGCCTACGCCAGCATCGCTCACGCTGTTGGGATTACCCTCGATAGCCATGGCACGACAGATCTCGAACGTCTTGTACGATGCCTGCATCGTATGCAGAGGAACCTGTGTGGCAAAGAGTGTTGCCTCCTGGATAGCCTGCGAGCGCAACTGCTTCTCTTCATCGGTCTTCTTAGGCATACCGAAGGCAGCCATGATACGGTTGAAAGCATCGGTATCCTCATCTACCAGGTGCAGCAATTCTGCCTGAAGCTCCTGTCCTTTGTCAGCCCAGTTACTGAACTTCTCCCATTGGTCATCCCAACCAGCCTTATGACTGGAGAGGTTAGCTACCATTGTTCCCAATGCTGCGGCCAGCGAACCCATATAAGCAGAGATCGTTCCGCCACCTGGTGCGGCACTCTCACGAGAAGTCTCTTCAGAGAAGTCTTTCACGGTCAGGTCAACCAGTCGGTTCTTCTTGTCTTTATCCTCCAACAAGAACTCGATCACTTTCTCACGGGGATTGAACGGTTTCAGGTCATCCAGTCCCATGGAATGGATGGCAATATTGATGATGTCTGCCTCGGGAATACCAGTAGAACGCTGTTGTTTACGCAGGAAATACTTACCGGCCTCTATCAAGGTACGTTTCGGCATCAGTCCTACCACCTCTGTTCCTGTCACACGGATACCTCTGTTCTGTGCACAGCGGCATACCTCATCGAAGGCCACATGCAACGGCGTAACGTTGATATTCGTGATGTTCATAGATACCTGTGCGATACCATACTCATCGATAAACCAACCGATAGCCTTGGTACTCTTCAATGTACCCGGACGCATGATGACATTACCCTGCTCATCTTTCTTGGGTTTACCCACGATAGGATTCCCCTCACGTACCGGACGACCCTTCTCACGCACGTCGAAGGCAATGGCATTGGCACGACGGGTAGAGGTAGTGTTCAGATTGAAGTTGACTGCCAACAGGAAGTCACGCGCACCAACTGCCGTACAACCTGTCTGTGCCACCTGCTCATCCCAAGGACGAGCACCGAAGTCGGGCTTCTCACTCTCTACGGTCATACGCTCTGCAAGTCCCTCATACTCACCCTTACGGCAAATAGCGAGGTTGCGGCGCTCCTCTGAAAAGGCAGCTGCCTCATAACAGTAGCAGGGCACGGCCAACTCGTTGGCAATGCGCTCGGCCAACTGCCGTGCCAACTGTGCACATTCCTCTAAGGTAATACCCTCAACGGGAATCAACGGCAGCACATCGGTAGCACCCATACGGGGGTGGGCACCGTGATGCTGGCGCATGTCGATCAACTGCGCTGCTTTCTTTACGGCTTGGAAGGCTGCCTCCACGACATCTTCCGGACTACCTACAAAAGTTACAACTGTGCGGTTGGTAGCCTCGCCCGGATCCACGTCGAGCAGCTCCACACCACTTATCTTTGTTATCTCACTTGTTATCTGATTAATAACGTCCATGTTGCGCCCCTCACTGAAATTGGGGACACACTCAATGAGTTGTCTTTTCATAAAATAAAATTAAGGTTAAAAAATAAGATCGCTATTTGTATGCACGGTATTACAGGCAGAAGACTATGGATAGCGTACGCATCCAAGACTTCTCACAATGACGGAAAAGTGTAATGGTCCCATACAAATATTCGTTTCACAGGTTTTCGTCGGCAAATATAGCATATTTATTTGATTATTACAAATAACGATATCTGAAAAATCATTAAATAACAAATTATTAGACATATTTTTGTCATGAAGCAAAAGACTACTCTTTCACTTCTACTTGGAGTTCCCCACTAACTATGCGACCCTCGCTGGTTAGTCCCTCTGCATGGATGACATATGTTGTGGGTAGGTCGGCACTGAAGAAGGAGAGTTGAAGATTGTGTCCCCGACCCATTCGCAGGTAAGGATTCCAGTAGAGTGTGCGTCGCAGATCGGGACTCATAGACTGAGGCTTTTCATCTGGTTTGTAGCGGGGGAAATAATAGTCAGCCGGCTGCTGATAACCCATCAGGTTGACAATACGGTTATTGAAGGGAGAGTCGGATGGAGTAACCATACCACTTCGCGTTGTCACGTTCAGCACACCGCAGTGCGCCTCGCCCCACACCCATGCCTTCGAACCTAAGTAAAGGTCAATATGGTCAATATCGTTGATGTCCAGGTCATCATATGTTATGTTAGGGATATACATGCCGTTGACATAGAGTTTGACGAGCGATGATCTCTGCATTGGGTTCGGTCCCGTCCAACGTCGACCGAGGAATCGATCCAACATTGAACCATATAAGTCGTCAGCAGTGATGCGTCCACTGCCCGGATCTGTCCAAAGAATGTTGGTGTCAAGCAGCATCATATTCACACTGGAATACTGGCCATTTACTATTCTTTCATGATCCCATGAGAGTGTCGTATTCTCATAGTCGGCAACACGGCTTCGTCCCTTCACCACAACTTCATCAAGCACATAGCTTTCGCTGGCATAGCGGGCGAGCAGTTCATCGTCGATGTCCATCCACGGCAGTACACTGATTCGCTGATGACTACCTCCTAACTGTGGCATACTGGGCATCAACTGGCGGTCGGTCTCTACGTAACACCGCTTTTTCTTCTGTCGAAGTGCATAGATGAAAGCCTCTGCATCATCAGGGAAGTTCAATCCTCTAAACTCGAAATGACCTGTCGAGTCGGTTTTTGCCGTGTCTATATGGTTCTGTTTGGTAATGGCCAACACTACCTCGGCACCTTCGACGGGCTTGTTGGCAAACACCTGGCGGACACGTCCTGTTATATTCTGTTCACATTCTTTCTCTATGTCAGGAATGGCATAACGGCCCCGGAGCACTTGTCCGATGTCATAGCGTCGCCAACCATTAACCATCATCAGCAGATCGAGCTGTTCGCGCTGATAGGTAGGCAGAAAATAGTCATCCATTGATCCAGAGAGTCCCTGCAGGTCACTGGCTAAAAGCAGCTGACTCCACAGTGATGGCGAATGGCGCCCTTGAGTAACAGCATTATCGGTAACAGTCAGCGAGAGGAAAGCCATCTCCTGAGCATGGAGATCGGCCAACTGGAGGTTTAGCGGTATGCTGTCACGCAGTCCGTAGCTCAGTTTTTCAGTACTGATGTGGAGGGATGTCTGCTGTGAGACATTGTTGGAGAATACAAGACGTTCGCTTACCACATGGCACTCGTTATCCACCAACATCAGACTGTTGACACCTGCGGGTAACGATTTCATCGGCAGGTGATAGTTCTTGCCTGCCTCAACGGTAAGCATACGAACCAGACGTCCCCGACAGAGGACGAGGAGAGTTAAAGGAGGAGCGAGTAAATTAGGGGATGTAAGAATGTTGACCAGCACTTTATCCTGCTTGACGCGACAGTGTAAGCAAGCTACATCGTTACGGGGTGATGGAAGGGGGAATCGATAGGTTTTCCCAGAGCGGTCGCGGAACATGGCCTCATAATGTTCGCCGACTTCGACCTTCAAGGGAAAGAGACCGCGACCTTGGTGACTGGTATTGAAACGGCTCACCGTCCTACCTTGGCTGTCTATCACATCACCACTAATGTCAAGGGTGTCGCCTGTGGTTGTTATAGCCTCAAAGGCCACTGTCGTCGTAGTGCCCTCAACCAGATAGCCCCCTTCTGGGAAGAAGCGCATAAGGGGGTTGAAAATCTGTTTCGTCTTAGACGATTTCTTCGGTTCGGTAGGTTGTTGGTCGCCTACCTGGATAGGCACTAAGCAGTCGTATCCCTTTACTTGAGCGCTGTAGAGCGTATAAGCCCACAGGTAATAGATGCCGGGACTTAGATCAACGGGAAGAACAATATAACCAGTATAGAGATTGTTGGATGCGATGAGACGTTTGCGGTCTAGTGAGCGGTTCCTCTGTCCACCCAGCAGTTCGACATACACAAACTGGTTGTCTATCTGAGGAACAAGTGTCGCAGCATCTGCCACGTAGGCTTTCACCCTAACGGTGTCACCTGCCAAAAGCACCGTACGGTCGACGTGCAGGGCCACTTTCTCTTGTGGGAACCTGCGTAACTGTTCCTTCAGCCGCACGTCCACGCTGTCTGTCTGTGCACACATTGGCAGAGCAGATATCAATAGCAGCACTACTGCGCAAAGAAAATGTTTTATAGAATTAATATTCATTTCAAACATCGAACGTCAAAATTAAACATTATTTTTTATTTGAACAAATTCTCACTCACCTTTCTTTCAATAATTCTCTCATCTCATTGTCATATATATATTCTATTTGTGGAGATAATCTATACTCTTCACCTTCACAAAATTGATAGGGAACTGACTCTTCATGTTACTTCCTGGCACTTTTGAGAAATGTTCCCTTGCCTCAGGTGACTTAAAATGATTCAATATAAGGAGGGCAGCAAAAAATATTATCTGTTTCATATTAAACGTGTTTATTGTCGTGACAGTCTATTTGTTGCAAAGATATCTTATTTTGCCTATAAAAGGGTGGAAAATCTTACCAAAAAGGTGGAAAATATTCATCCTGCAAAGAGAATTGCGATTATTTTTAGATCATCATATGCCGCGAATAAGATAACTTCAATGATTATCCAAAGGAACAGATCATTTCTGAACCGTCTCGCTTTGATCCTCCGCTTTGATCCTTAAAAATTGAGTTTGCCTTCATAATTCGTGTAAAGTGTTGATAATCATTTGTTTGCACGTATGAAGGCAAAAATTTTGCCTTCATTTGCCTTCATAAGACCAAAACAACTTGTTTTGCTTTAGAAGAAGTGACTTTTCCCATGGAGTTTTATCCCCTTTTCCAGACCAAAACAAGTTGTTTTGGTCACAAGATAGTGATTACATCATGTCATAATGATGACTACTTCATGCGATATCGATGACATTCACGTGGTATATTAACTCAACTAAAGTTTCGCAAGTATAACTACATACTGATGCAAAAGCCCTTTAGGGCGACACAGCATAGGCGGGGGTGTAACCCCCGTAGAATGTACAGATATAAGATTAGCCCCTTGTGGGCGACACAACAAAACCTGCCACCCCCTTCGGGGTTGTACTATTCTACCAAATATAACGGGGGCTCACGCCCCCGCCTATATTCTGACGCCCTTGCAGGGCTCCTACCTATAATCTCGACCTTATTTGCGAAACTTGAATATATTAATCCATCTGCATGTCTGCGATTGTTATACCCAATCTGCACAATCTGCAGCGAAAATCCCGGAAAAACCCTGAAATTATGAAGGCAAATTTTTTGCCTTCATAATTATAACATACTGACAAATAGGTTATTACACCAATTATGAAGGCAAAACCGTTTTCCCCATTCTTGCGGGATATGTCATGATATTGGGAACAGGTAAGTTGCGGATAGCATATCCGCCATTATCAACATCGGGATACATATCCCGATGAACGAGACCGTCCCACTTTGAACTGAAAAGAGTCTCTTTATGCTATCCGTTTATAGCCTTTTGCAGTATGCTGACTTAAGTCGACAACACTGCTGACTAAAGTCAACAGCAATCACTTGGGGGCTGTTCGATCACTCGGGAGGACTGGCTTTGTATACTCGGGGGACTGGCTTTGATCCTGAATGAGAATTTATCTGATAATTCTTGGTAGTTTGCCAGAAATTTTTTATATTTGTTCCATAAAACAAGAGCTTATGAAGAAAATATTATTCACCCTCTTTACACTTCTCATCCTCGTTGGTTGTGCCACCACCATGGAGAATGGGGTGAAGCTGACGAAGGCAGAGAGGAGAGCAAAACAGATAGCAACGGTAAGAGAGGTGCTCGACGACCGTTATTACTCAGTGGAGATAGACATGATGCACCCGCAGAGATATCCCAGCAAGCAGGTAAGTTATGGTTACTCGCTGAACATCCATGGCGACAGTATCTATTCTTATCTTCCTTATTTAGGCAGGGCTTACCGTGTACCCTATGGAGGCGGTAAGGCGCTGCACTTCGAGGCTTTGATCGACGACTATAGGGAGGGATATGATAAAGACGGTCTGCGCAGGATAGAGATTCTCACGCATAATGAAGAGGATCGCTACCTCTATATCGTGGAGGTATTCGAGACGGGCAGTGCCTCTGTCTATGTGAGTTGTGAGAACCGTGAGCACATCCATTATACCGGTGAGATAGACGTGGATCACAAACGCCGCAAGTGATAAATTACGTTAATTCTTTCGTACCTTATTAATATTATCGTTACCTTTGCAGTCTAAATGAGAAAAGACTGTCAAACGGTCGTTTACTAATAACAATACGAATAAAGAGAATAACGATGAAGAATCTATTGAAAATGATGATGCTGTTTGTTGCACTCTTAGGTGCACAACAGATGAATGCGCAAACAAAAGATGTGATGACAAAGAATGCCGATGGCACCTATGTTATCAACACCAAGACGCTCACCCCGAAAGTAATTGGTTACCGTGGCACTACCCCGCTGACCATCTATGTAAAGAACGACAAGGTGGAGAAGATTGAGGCACAGAAGAATCAGGAGACTCCAAAATATTTCGCACTGATCAAGAAAGAGTTGTTAAGCAAGTGGAATGGCAAGAAGGTCAGCAAGGCCATCAAGATGAAGGTTGACGGTGTAACGGGTGCCACCATGTCGAGTGACGCTGTGAAGGAAAACGTCAAGAAAGGTTTGGAGTATTACCAGAAGAATAAATAATTGTTCAATTTACAAGAATTTTCCAGATTTACTGACGAACAGTTCGAGGATGTGCTTAATGGTACATCCTCTTTTTTTCCTCGTAAGAAAACAAAATTCACAATAAAACATGGTTCTCTTTGTTTTCATCGGATTATTTCGCTACCTTTGCCACGTTATCAATACCCTAACCTAATATGAAGAAGATAGTAGTTGTTTTCCTCTTACTCTTTTCCGTCATATCCTCATTGTATGCACAACAGAGAGATACGATAGTATCGGTTGGATACGCAACAGGAGATGTAGGCTCTTTCACCGGATCTGTCAAAAAATTAGACGAACGACAGATGAACAATAAGGATCAAGCCACCAGCGCCCTTGATGCTATCCGCGGACGTGTTGCCGGCATGCAGGTGGAACGAAACGGAACAAATGCGCTAAGTGCCGTTCGTCTGCGCGGAACAACATCACTTACCGGTAGTAATGACCCACTGATTATCGTTGACGGTGTGATGGGCGACCTTTCACTATTATCAAGCGTCTATCCTACCGATATCGAGAGTTTCACAATCTTAAAAGATGCTTCTGAGACTTCTCAATACGGGTCTCGTGGTGCAGCGGGAGTGATAGAAGTGAAGACCCTGAGTGGAAAATCCGGTAAGATGCGTGTCAACTACAATAGTTCTTTTGGTATATCGTCGGTATATAAGACATTGAAAATGATGACTGCTGATCAATACCGTAACTATGGACGACAGCAACATATCAGTTTTGTCGACATGAACAGCGATACTGACTTCCAGAAACTAATTCAGAGAACCGGTTTGACACAACAGCATCACTTAGCATTCACAGGAGGGACAGATTTGTCGAATTACCGAGTGGCATTAGGATATATCAACAATGAAACTGTCATCAAAGGAAGAGGTGACCGTTCGTTCATGTCAAATATGAATATGACACAGATGATGTTCGACGGTTTCTTACGCGTAGATATCGGCATGTTCAGTTCTATAGGTAAGCAGCGGAGAATCTTCGATGAACAGAAACTGTTCTATTCAGCAGCCGCTTGGAACCCCACTTTCCCCGATCACAGAAACAGTAGCGGAGGATGGGACGGATATGCCTCTGCCAGTCAGATTAATAATCCTCAGGCCCTGCTTGAAGAGAATGATCACACAGAGAACTCGCACATCAGCACACATGCCAAACTCACCTTTAACCTGTTGCCTTCTCTTAAATTCACTCTCTTCGGTGCATATTCCTATGATGTAGATCAGCAGATGCAATACCTTCCCACGTCGGTTTGGAACAAAGGACAGGCTTATAGGAGTACCGCTAAGCATGAGAATATCCTGGCGAATGCCATCCTCTCGTATAACAAAAAAGTAGATGTGCACGCCTTCGGACTGACAGCCCTTGCTGAGATACAAAAAGATACCTACCGCGGATATCATACTACGGTAACCAATTTCTCTACCGACCTGTTGGGATATGACAATCTCGCCGCAGGAGCCTTGCGCCCTTGGAACGGCACCGGATCACTGTATGAACAACCGAAGATGACTTCCTTCATGGGGAGAGCCAACTACACCCTCGCAGATAAGTATATCTTCTCTTTTACCGCCCGCGCCGATGGCTCCAGTAAGTTCGGTGACAACCACAAATGGGGATTCTTCCCCGCTGTGTCTGGAGCATGGGTAATCAGCAAAGAACCGTTCATGCAAGCGCAAGACATCATCAACGATCTGAAACTGAATATGGGTTACGGATTGTCTGGAAACCAGGCAGGCATCGACAGCTACACCACCTTGTCACTGGTCAGTCCCAACGGCTTTATACCAGCAAACAATGGAAACATCGTATCGTTTACCACTTTGAAAAACATCAACCCAGATCTGAAATGGGAGGTCAGCAAGACTTTTAACATCGGACTTGATGCACAATTCCTTCATCAGCGGTTACTCTTCTCCGTAAACTATTACAATACGAAAGTTACCGACATGCTCTATCCCTATTCTGTCAGCTCGCCACCATTTACTTATACCACCCTGATCGCCAACATGGGATCAATGAGAAACAGCGGTCTTGAGTTTTCTATTGGTGGAACTCCCTTAGTGACAAAAGACATGGAACTCACCATCAATGGCAATATATCATTCCAAAGAAATAAATTACTGTCGCTAAGTGGAGAATATAACGGTAACTACCTGGAGATAGCCCAATACTCTACTATCGCAAAGCTTAACGGTGCAGGATTCCATGGTGGAAACAACGATGTCACCTACCAGATCGTAGGAGAACCTTTGGGAATGTTCTTCCTGCCTAAGGCCTCGGGGTTAGCCGGCGATGACACAAATGGCTATACCTATCGTGTTGTTGACATCGACAATGATAAGGTTGTAGATACGACAAACGACCGGTATATCTGTGGACAAGCCATGCCGAAGATGCTGATAGGCTCAAATATATCTTTCAGATATCACGACTTTGACATCTCCATGCAGGTGAACGGAGCTTTCGGACATAAGATCTTCAACGGCACCTCCCTGGCTTATATGAATGTGACCTCATTTCCCCTATACAACCTCCTTGCAGAAGCGCCTAAGGCAAATATCAAGGACCAGACCGTAACAGACTACTGGCTGGAAAACGGCGACTACGTGAATATCGACTATATTACGTTAGGCTGGCGAGTACCATTGCACAAAAACCGATTTGTTGAGAGTATGCGCCTGTCCTTAACCATGAATAATGTTGCAACCATTACCGGTTACAGTGGACTAACCCCCATGATCAACAGTTCAAACGTCAACAGTACACTTGGACTGGATGATAAATATTCCTACCCCTTGTTCCATACCTATACCATAGGACTTAGTCTGACATTCTAAACAAGTATCCATTTATTATGAGAAAGAAGAACCATATCATCCATTATACAGGAAAGATAACTATCACCGCCCTGCTCATTGGTTGTTTCTGCATAATGACAAGTTGTGACAAGTTTCTGGAGGAGAATGCCAAAGGATCTTTGTCTGAAGAAGATGCCTACAACACGCTGGACGGACTGATTAACAATACCGTACTGTCTATCTATAATTATATAGGAGGGAACAGCGACTCACAAGGACTGCAGGGTACTGGCCGTGGGGTCTATGACTTCAACACGCTGACCACCGATGAGGCTATTATGCCTACAAGAGGAGGCGACTGGTACGATGGTGGTTTCTGGCAAACACTATTTCACCACTCATGGGTTGCCGGCACTGCTTCTCTGAAAGACACCTGGGATTACCTCTTCAAGGTGGTAATGCTCTGCAATGAGTATCTGGAAAGGATCGATCGGTATCAAAGCACTCATACCGACGTGGATCTCAAAAACTACACAGCCGAGTTGAGGGCTGTAAGGGCCATGTACTATTTCTACCTAATGGATATGTTTGGCAGGATACCTATCATTGAACATACCGGCTTAGTCACCAATGAGACACCCCTTTCAGCGCGCAGTGAAGCATTTATGTTCATTGTTAACGAGCTGCAGGAGGTTTGTCCATTGCTTGCTCATGAGCGCAGTAACTATTACGGTACATACTATGGGCGTATGACACAGCCTGTCGTATTGTTTCTATTGGCCAAGCTGGCATTGAACGCAGAAATTTATATGGATGACGATTGGACAGATTCCTCCAAGAAACCTGGTAGTGAGATCTTTTTCGAGATCGACAGTCAGCGTCTTAACGCATGGCAAGCTGTCGTTAACTACTGCAACAAGATAGAATCGTACGGATATATACTCTCTCCTGACATCAGAGATAACTTCTGTCCTACCAATGAGAATTCAGAAGAGAATATCTTTACCATCCCCATGGATCCTACTATTTACAACAACTGGTATTGCTACTTTTTCCGCAGTCGTCACTATTGTCATGGTGCAGTCTTGGGAGGTGCCTCAGAGAATGGAACGAGTGCTACTATTGAGGTACTCAAAACATTTGGATACGACACGCCAGAGAAAGATCCACGCTTTGACATCACATTCTACGCTGGTGAAGTGAAAGAGAATGGCAATACTGTCATGGAGGATGATGGAGTAACACCTTTGGTGTACCATCCGTGGGCCATTGCTTTAGATCTTACAGGCAGCACCTACGAGAAGACAGCCGGAGCCCGTTTGCATAAGTATGCCAACGACCCGAATGCCAATGCTGACGGACGAAACTGCAACAACGATATTGTTCTCTTCCGCTTTGCTGATGTACTGTTGATGCGCGCAGAGGCATTGGTGCGCGATGGGAAGGATGGTAGTACAGATCTTGACCGTGTACGTAGAAGAGCAGAGGTACCACGCCGCAAGGCCTCTTTAGAAACGATCCTGGAGGAACGCATGCTGGAACTCTCACAAGAGGGATGGCGTCGCAACGATATGATCCGTTTCGGTTGTTTCACAAAGGCATATACCGATCATCCGCAGTCAGCCAACGATATAAAAGGCAATACTATCGTTTTTCCTATTCCTGGTGATTTATTGACGATGAATCCCTCATGGAAACAAAATCCGGGATATTGACACTGTCAATACCCCGGTATTTTATGTTAAGCTAAGAGAGCTCTTTTTTAGAAGTCCATGTGATCGAGCTCATCAGTGAAGCCCTTCGGCTCATGCTGTGCGTTAGGATCATGATACTCCTCGTTGTCACGACGCTCACCGCGGTTGTTACGGTTGTTACGACGCTCTGGGCGCTCGCCACGCTCGTTGTTACCGTTACGGTTATTGCGGCGCTCACCACGCTCGCCACGCTCTGGGCGCTGACGACGCTCACGCTCTACATATCCCTCTGGTTTCGGGATGAGCACACGGTGAGAGAGCTTATACTTACCGGTCTTCGGATCGATCTCCAGCAGTTTTACGGTAATCTTGTCACCCTCTTTCAGTCCAGCCTCCTCAACAGTCTCCAGACGCTTCCAGTCGATCTCAGAGATATGCAGCAGACCATCCTTACCCGGCATGATCTCAACGAAGCAACCGTAAGGCATCACGCTGCGGATTGTACCCTCGTAAACCTCACCAACCTCTGGGATAGCCACGATAGCCTTAATCTTACGGATAGCAGCCTCGATGCTCTCTTTGTCGGGAGCACTTACCTGCACCTTACCTACGCCGTCGGTCTCATCGATAGTGATAGTAGCACCGGTCTCCTCCTGCATCTGCTGGATAATCTTACCACCAGGACCAATCACTGCACCGATAAACTCCTTCGGAATGTCGAAGGCCTCGATACGTGGTACATGCGGCTTCAGTTCAGCGCGTGGCTCGGCGATCGTCTCTGTGAGCTTACCAAGGATATACTCACGACCAGCCTTTGCCTGCATCAGTGCTTTCTCCAGAATCTCGAATGACAGACCGTCGCACTTGATATCCATCTGTGTAGCTGTCAGACCATCCTTTGTACCAGTGGTCTTGAAGTCCATATCACCCAGGTGATCCTCATCACCAAGGATATCGCTCAATACAGCATACTTCTCTTCTCCCGGATTCTTGATCAATCCCATAGCGATACCACTTACTGGCTTCTTCATGGGCACACCGGCATCCATCAATGCCAAAGTACCGGCACAAACAGTAGCCATAGAAGAAGAACCGTTGCTCTCCAGAATCTGTGATACCAGACGAACGGTATAGGGGAACTCTGCGGGGATCTGTCCCTTCAAAGCACGCCATGCCAGATGACCATGACCGATCTCACGACGACCTACACCACGTGAAGCCTTAGCCTCACCAGTACAGAACGGTGGGAAGTTATAGTGCAGCAAGAAGCGCTGATAGCTCTTATCCAATACATCGTCAACGAGTTTCTCATCCAACTTGGTACCCAGTGTACAGGTAGTCAGCGACTGTGTCTCACCACGTGTGAAGATACTGCTTCCGTGAGGCATTGGCAGCGGAGATACCTCGCACCAGATCGGACGGATCTCATCGGTCTTACGACCATCAAGACGCTTACCCTCATCAAGGATACAACGGCGCATAGCGTCGCGCTCTACATCATGATAGTAACGGTCGATCATAGCCTCGTACTCCTCCTTAGAGATCTCTGAATCCTCAGCAATCTCATGCTCTGCGAAATACTTCTCCTTGAAATCAGTAACGATCTGCTCGAAAGCCTCGGCGCGTGCCTGCTTCTCCAGAGCCTGACTGGTCACCTCATAAGCACGACTGTAGCACTCCTTGTTAACCAACTCGCGCAACTCCTCGTCGTTCACCTCATGGTTGTACTCACGCTTTACGTCAGTACCCAACTCCTTAGACAACTCCTCCTGCAACTCGCACATCGGTTTGATAGCGTCCATGGCAGCTTTCAGAGCACCGAGCAGATCCTGCTCAGATACCTCATTCATCTCACCTTCCACCATCATGATATTGTCCTTAGAAGCACCCACCATGATGTCCATATCTGCATCCTTCATCTGTTCGAAGGTCGGGTCAATCACATATTCACCGTTGATACGTGCCACGCGAACCTCAGAGATGGGGCACTCGAACGGGATATCAGAGCATGCCAAAGCGGCTGATGCGGCAAAACCAGCCAATGCATCGGGCTGATCAACACCGTCGGCAGAGAAAAGCATCACGTTCACATACACCTCAGCATGATAGTTAGAGGGGAAGAGCGGGCGCAGCACACGGTCAACCAGTCGTGAGGTGAGGATCTCGTTATCAGAAGCCTTACCTTCTCTCTTGGTGAAACCGCCGGGGAAACGACCTGCAGCTGCATACTGTTCTCTGTAATCCACCTGTAACGGCATGAAATCTGTTCCGGGAACTGCATCCTTTGCGGCACAAACAGTAGCGAGTAATACGGTATTGTTCATTTTCAGCATTACCGACCCGTCGGTCTGCTTTGCCACTTTCCCGGTCTCAATTGTGATGGTTCTTCCATCAGGCAATTGAACTGTCTTGTTAATTACGTTCATCTAAAAATCTTATTGTTTTCTTTAACATCAAAAAAAATCGTGCAAAGATACCTATTTATAAGGAATTAAACGAAGGAAAACCAATAAATTATGAATTAATTTTAGTTTTTTATCGTAACAGATGAGGTATATCGGAATTTTTATGTACTTTTGCACGTTGGCAGCGTAGCATCATCCATGCTGTCGACAAACGTAGAAAATAACAAATAAGAAATAACAATGAAAAAGCTATCAAGCATCATTATCCCTGTCATCGTTGCTGTTGTGGCCCTCTCTTTCAGTGCCTGCAGCAAAGAGAAGTTCCACGTGAACGGAACCATCAGCAACGCCAATGAGAAAACCTTATACTTTGAGAATATGAGTCTCGACGGTCCGGTGATCGTTGACAGTGTGAAGCTCAACGAGGAAGGAACATTCTCGTTTGCCGATGAGAAGCCGCAAGCCCCTGAGTTCTATCGCCTGCGCATCGAGAACCAGATCATCAATGTGAGCATCGACTCTACAGAGACTGTATCCATCAAGGGTGCCTACCCCACCATGGCTGTACAATACACCGTGGAAGGATCAGAGAACTGTAACAAGATCAAGGAGTTGTCGCTCAAGCAGATCGACTTGCAGCAGCGCGTCATGGCTATCCAGCAGAACACTTCGTTAGGCTATGAGGCTACTGTTGACAGCATCAACCGTGTGGTGGAGCGCTACAAAGACGACATCAAGCGCAACTATATCTTCAAGGAGCCGATGAAGGCTTACGCTTATTTCGCTCTCTTCCAGGCATTGGGTAACCAACTGATCTTCAACCCGCGTGCCAACAAGGACGATATCAAGGTGTTTGCTGCCGTGGCTACCAGCTGGGATACCTACTATCCAGAGGCAGTGCGCGGTGAGAACCTGCATAACATCGCCATCGAGGGTATGAAGACACAGCGTATCGTGGAGAACCAGAATAACATGATGATAGATGCCAGCAAGGTGAATGTCACCAATATCTTAGATATTCAGTTGCCCGACAATAAGGGTGTCACACGTAAGCTGACCGACCTTGCCGGCAAAGTGGTATTGCTCGACTTCCATGTCTTTGCCACAAAGGATTCTCCCGCACGTATCATGAAGTTGCGTGAGGTATACAACAAATACCATGCACAAGGACTGGAGATCTTCCAGGTATCACTGGATCCCGATGAGCACTTCTGGAAACAGCAGACGGCTGCCCTGCCTTGGATCAGTGTAAGAGACCCGCAAGGTATCCAGTCGCAGTTGATGACAACGTATAACATCCAGAGTATCCCCACCTTCTTCCTGGTCAACCGCAGCAATGTGCTGCACAAGCGCGACAGTCAGATGAAGGATCTCGATCAGGAGATAAAGAGCCTTTTATAATTGATAATTGAAAATTGATAATTGATAATTAGGGACAGGGCCGTGGCTTTGTCCCTAACTTTTATAGTGTTGCGACAGCGAAAAAGATAGCTAATAATTACGGTGACTGACAACGACGCCGTAGGCGGTGCGAGGACCTGTTTGAGCGCAGCTATAAAAAACAAGCCGCCCCTATGATGGGGCGAGCTTACCTTAATGTAAGAGCGACGAGAAGGAGCGGTTACATCCCTCGCCCTGGAAAGGGAGAGGGCGTGGGAGAGGGTTAAAGCCCCTCATTAGGTAAGGAGGGGTTGGGGTGGTTGTGAAATCAAAAGCTTTTTAACCATGCTTTCAATTCCAACAGCATTTCGATATGATATGGGAAACTGCTGCGGAATCCCCAGCCGTGACCGCCCTTGGGATACACATGTAGTGATGCCGGCACATCATGACGATACAACTCTAAGTAATAATTCACGCCATTGGCAGGCAGCACACCGTGATCATCATCACTCAAGGCGATCCATGCACGGGGTGTCACCCTTGATACCTGCACATCATTACTGTACTCCCGCTCCAGATTCTTCTTCGGATCCTTACCCAGGAAATTATCATGCGAACCACGATGGGTAATATCAGGCATCATCGTGATGACCGGATAGAAAAGGATCTGGAAGTTAGGCTTCGCGTCTTTCTCTGAGTGGGTAGCTATCGTAGAGGCCAGATGCCCTCCGGCCGAAGAACCCATGATACCGATATCATCGGGGTTGATATTCCAGTTGCCGGAGTTGCGACGCACCAGTCGGATAGCCTCCTCAGCATCCGAGATAGGCACCTTGTGATTACCATGCGGCATGCGGTATTTCAATACGATGGCAGCGATACCCTCCTGATTGAAGAACGTAGCCCAGTCGTATCCCTCATGCTCCATGGCCAAATGACCATAACCACCACCCGGACAGATCACCACGGCCCTACCTGTAGCCGACTTCTTTTCCGGCAGGAACACCCTCACACGCGCAGTATCCTGAGGATCCTCACTCTTCACCTGCGGCTTCTTCGGCCACAGATTCACATCAAACGGTTTCTGCGCCATCATCACCGTAGCGCAACACATCGTCAATAACAGGATAAAAATATTTCTTTTGCTCATAATCGTATCATCGTGAATATCGGTTACAAATGTACATAAAATATTTGATTAAACGAACAACCGAAATAGAAATTTACAAGTTAAGTTGCTCAATCCTCATCTTGTACAAATCCAATTCTTCTCCTTGGTCGTTTAATTACAATAGAATTGGATGTCACAATTTGTGACTTCCAATCTTCACCTTTCCCACATACAATGTTATTAGACAAAAGGGATGTTCTTATCAAGTCCAACTCACCCTTTGTCAGTTGAAACATGAAATCCTCGGGAAAACGTTCAATATTTCTTTTTACCGACTGATTAAGAACCTTTGTCTGAACACCATACATTGATGCTAAATCAAAATCTAACATTACACGCTGATTACGTAATACATAAATCTTGTTTTGGATAAATTCAATTTCGTTTTTCATATCAATAGACATTTTATCATTGATTGCAAAGATATAATAATTATTTGATTAAACAAATAATGGATGATAATATCTTGAGATTTCTTTTAGCATTGTTATTTTTTTGTTACCTTTGCTTAAACTATACATTAAATTATATCATGCACCCATTAGAGAAGTTTCGGTATTGTCCGTGTTGCGGCAGTGAGGATTTCGCGATTGCCAGCATGAAGAGTAAGCAGTGTGGACACTGCGGTTTCGAGTTATTTATGAACCCCAGTGCTTCGGTGGCAGCCTTTATCAGTAATGACAAAGGTGAGTTGCTGGTATGTCGCCGCGCCAAGGAACCTGCCAAGGGGACGCTCGACTTGCCCGGTGGTTTTTGTGATATCGGAGAGACGGTAGAACAGGCGGTATGTCGCGAGGTGATGGAGGAGACAGGCATCGTGCTTCAAGAGACGCGCTATCTCTTCTCTTTGCCGAACAATTACCTTTATAGCGGTTTGATCATCCCCACGATGGATATGTTTTTCGAGTGCAAGGTCTCGGCGTTGCCGGATGATATCCATGCGGCCGACGATGCTTCAGAGTTGTTGTGGCTACGTAAGGAGGAGATCGCCCCCGAGGCTTTCGGACTGGGCAGCATCCGAAAGGCAGTTACAAGATGGTGTAAGGGGTAACGTCGTGTTTTGATGAGCCCCACCCCAACCCTCCCCGAAAGGGAGGGAGATGCACAGAGATATGATTAGCCCGTAAGGGCGATACAACATAGGCGGGGGCGTGAGCCCCCGTGTGAATATAGAATATGATTAGCCCTTTATGGGCGACAGGACATAGGCGGATATTGGAATAACCTTTCCCAATCGTTTTAATAATGAAACGAGGGAGTCCCAATACACAGGACTCCCAGTTTTATGTACTAGGACTATGAGTTTTACGTATCAGGACTCCCAGTTTTACGTATTAAAACTCCCAGTATTGTGTATCAAATCAAAGAGTCCGGAGCCTTCGGACTGGGAGTCCGGAGGGTCCGGACTGTGAGATGTAATAATCATATGAGGAGTTGGGGATAGGTATCCGAAGGAGCCCTGTCCCCGAAAATACCTGTCCCCGCAAAAGCTGGATGGCAGGGACAGGCACCCTGTGTGAGCCTGTCCCTGAGTGGCATTCGGGGACTGGCTCTATTCACTCGGGGACTGGCTCTACCCGGAGGGGGTGCCTGTCCCCGCAAAAGTTTATCCCCGCAAAGGATTGATTGGCAGGGACAGGCACCCTGTGTGAGCCTGTCCCTGAGTGGCATTCGGGGACTGGCTCTACCCGGAGGGGGTGCCTGTCCCCGCAAAAGTTTGTCCCAGCAAAAGATTGATTGGCAGGGACAGGCACCCTGCGTGAGCCTGTCCCTGAGTGGGCTGTCCCCCTCCATTGATATATCAAATATCTATACAATGCAAATCATCTGGCAAGGGTGCATTTACCATTTCTTCTAACTCCTTGAAAGGAATCCTGCGCAACACTCCTCCAGTATTACAAACAGATAAAGATGAATTAGCAGAAGGGAGATATTCCCGCCAACTGCTATAAGGGTAATCGATAACCTTCTCTGTCAAATGTGCCTCCACGGGATTTCGGTGGATGTATCTCAACAGCATCGTGAAATAAACCATATCATTAACCGGCTCACTGCGATAGCGCTCCTTAAAGAGATGACCATCACGCTGGTATTTATGGTTGTAGTAATAAACAAAAGAATCAGCCAAACTCTTTATAATTTTGCCAATAGAAAGTTTGTCTTCTTTCACCAACAGATGTACGTGATTGGGCATCAGGCAGTAGGCATAGTAAGTACAATTGGAAGATACAGACTGGTTGATATAAGAGATTCTCATCTGTGCTCTTTGCATTGATAAGAGGAATTGACAGTAATCGTCATCATCCCTGAAGAGTATCTGATGATTGATACCGCGCATCATCACATGATAAATGCCGGTGGCGGAAATGATTCTTGGTGTTCTTGACATAGTATTAAATGTTTTTCGTTAATTTTTCATTGGTAGTCATTGGCAGGGACAGGCACCCTGCGTGAGCCTGTCCCTGAGTGGCATTCGGGGACTGGCTCTACCCGGAGGGGGTGCCTGTCCCCGCAAAAGTTTGTCCCCGCAAAAGTTTGTGGATTGGCAGGGACAGGCACCCTGCGTGAGCCTGTCCCTGAATAGGCTGTCCCCCTCCATTGATATATCAAATATCTATACAATGCAAATCATCTGGCAAGGGTGCATTTACCATTTCTTCTAACTCCTTGAAAGGAATCCTGCGCAACACTGCTCCAGTATTACAAACAGATAAAGATGAATTAGCAGAAGGGAGATATTCCCGCCAACTGCTATAAGGATAATCGATAACCTTCTCTGTCAAATGTGCCTCCACGGGATTTCGGTGGATGTATCTCAACAGCATCGTGAAATAAACCATATCATTAACCGGCTCACTGCGATAGCGCTCCTTAAAGAGATGACCATCACGCTGGTATTTATGGTTGTAGTAATAAACAAAAGAATCAGCCAACCTCTTTACAATTTTGCCAATAGAAAGTTTGTCTTCTTTCACCAACAGATGTACGTGATTGGGCATCAGGCAGTAGGCATAGTAAGAACAATTGGAAGATACAGACTGGTTGATATAAGAGATTCTCATCTGTGCTCTTTGCATTGATAAGAGGAATTGACGGTAATCGTCATCATCCCTGAAGATTATCTGATGATTGATGCCGCGCATCATCACATGATAAATGCCGGTGGCGGAAATGATTCTTGGTGTTCTTGACATAGTATTAAATGTTTTTCGTTAATTTTTCATTGGTAGTCATTGGCAGCTTTCGTCATTGGCAGCTTTCGTCATTGGCAGCTTTCGTCATTGGCAGCTTTCGTCATTGGCAGCTTTCGTCATTGGCAGGGACAGGCACCCTGCGTGAGCCTGTCCCTGAGTGGGTTGTCCCTGAGTGGGCATTCGGGGACTGGCTCTATTCACTCGGGGACTGGCTCTACCCGGAGGGGGTGCCTGTCCCCGCAAAAGTTTGTCCCCGCAAATGTTTGTGGATTGGCAGGGACAGGCACCCTGCGTGAGCCTGTCCCTGAGTGTTTACTTGTTCATGAACTTCTTGCCGTTCTGGATCACGACACCCTTATAGTTCTTGTCTACGCGCTGACCGGCGAGGTTGTACTTAGGAGCGTTCTTGTCAACGTCGGTTGTTATACTTGACACACCTGTATCACCACTTGCTGTGAACTCAAAGCCACCGAAACCTAACTGACCACTCCTCGAGAAGAGCCAATAAGTCTTGTTTGCCTCTGCACTAAAGTTAATCCATCCCCAGAACTGATTACCGTTACCAATTACATAAGGATTAGAGTCCTCACCTGTTTCTGCATTGACGAACTTCTCCGCATGCTTAGCCTGGACTTGCTCGGGTGTAGAGTAGTCATTGCTGTTGACATAACCTTCGGCGGTGAAAGCAACAGGCAACTTCGAAGACTCTTCAACGAGGTAAGTAGGACGGTTGTCTTTCGGAGCCCAGATGCCCACTTTGAATGTACCGGCCACCTTCGGAGTAAACTTGTAGTAAAGACCTGAGACAGGCAGTCCATGGCTGCCATCGGGCTCATAATACTCATAGTCGGCCTTATAAGTATCGGGTATAACTTCACCATCCTTACTAGCCTGTACAGCCATTATTTTAGTATAAGCAATTCCCGTACTTCCAATATTCAATGAACGTGCTGTAATATTACCATCTGCATCCTTAATTTCCCTGTTCTTGTTGGCTTGGAATTCAATGGGATTCCAAGAAGCCACCACACCTTCAGCAGAAATAGCATCACCTTGACCGCTCTTCGCAACAGCACCACTGGCCACAACTTCACATTTTACATTAGCTGTTTCTATTACTATGGTACACTTGTTGTCTGTCACATTTGCAGCCTTAACAGTCTTACCATCTTCGTCTACCACAGCTTTGAATTCATCCGCGATTTGATATTTACCATCGGCATCAATCTTTACGGCTTCGTACTTATCTTGTGCACTCACGCCCATGGCAAAGCAAACTAAACTAATAAGAGTAAAAATTTTCTTCATAAGCTTATAAATTATTGTTATACGTTTTGATTATAATCGATTAGTATTTAATTGATGCAAAGTTAATAGATTTGTAACGAAATAAAAAGCTACCATTTTCGTTATTATGTATTTTTAACTGTTTTGTAATTTAAAGGATTAAAATCCTTATAATCCGACAGAAAGATGATACTTTGCATCTATCTATAAAAGATTACTTCTGGCTCCCAATGAAGGAAGCCAGAAGTAAGTTTATTCATGGTATAAAAACTCTCTCAAAATTCATTCATATCATACTGTAGGGATTAGAACCAGCGTGGGTCGCCAGCCTTCTTAGCTACCTGCTCAGCACCTGTCGGTGTGAAGTCACCATTAGCAGCATCCTTGAAGGCAGGATCAGTTGTCAGACCAGCATCTGCATTGTAGTTTGCAGGCTCCTCGTAAGCAACGCCATCAAACCAATAAGTATTGTCCTCACAGGTAAGCTGTGCGTTGTTATTGGTGATGTTGGCATAGATCTTCTTGTTACTGCAGTCAACGAAGATGTTCTTCTTGAAGGTGAAGAGCTCGTTCTTCTGTCCTTTCAGTGTATTGGTGTTGAAGAACTGCTTGGTGTTAGCCAGCTGGAAGAAGGTGTTGTTCTCGAATGTAATCTCGCCCTTACGATCGGTATAACCAGTGATCTGCCATGGACGCTTACCGCTACAACCGATGAAGATCTGACCGGTCTTTGCCTTGCTGTACATGGTATTGTTGGTTACATTCCATACGATAGGCATAGAAGAAGCGAAGTTGAAACCGTTCTTATCCTGTGACTCCCACTCGAGTACGCAGTTGTTGACTGTCATGGCATCCCATGCATATGCCTTACCGCCGTCATACATGAAGCTGCTTGTCATACCTGTAGCTTTCACATTATTGATGATCACCGGAGTAAGGATTACGAACTGACCGCTCTCTACAGCCTCAACGCTTGGTGTAGAGTTCCAGCAGATCAGCTGTGTAGTGCACTCAGAGGCATCGATCTCTACATTCTGCAGGGTGAGACCCTTGTCAACTACCAGGAACTTATTGTTACCCATCTTAATCTTTGCGGGTTTAGCAGCGTCACCTGTTACCACAAGGTCGGCAGCGCACTCTACAGGAGCACTACATGTATACTCACCACCGGCAGCCAGTTCGAGGCGAACGATCTCAGCTGTTGGATCTACATTCTTCAGGGCGTCTGCCAAGTCTGTACCTGTAGCAGCCTTAACGGTTGTTGTTTTAGCGAATGTTACGCTGAGCAGATCGTCTGCGTCAACGGTGACAACCTTACCTGAACTGGTAATCACGGTCATCTGATAGGATTGTGCACATGCAACACCTGCAAATGCTAATATAGCAATGATTGCTGAAAAAATTCTTTTCATAATTATATTGATTTATTTTGTTTCTAAATTATTTGTTGATTACTTTGATACTGCCATTCGGTGTGCGCAGGATATGTACGCCCTTGCCGAAAGAACCTAAGTCGGTAGCAATACGGCCATCCTCGCCGGCTACCATCTTACCCTCCAACTTACCGTTGGGAGCATACACATTGATCACTGTGCCGGGAGCCATGCCAGAGAACTTCGCTGTATTGATGCCTGTCACAACATCATCGTTGATCTCATCATCCAGCGCCGGATCGTACTTCTTGGCAGGAGCTGCCGGGAAAGCCAACGTATAGTTCTCAATGTCTGCCAAGGCTACCTCCAGATAGATCGTGCTTGTGGCACCTACCTTCAGAAGGTTGTTCTCAACAACGATAATCGGAGACTCGGCCAGAGGAATCTCAGTGACCGCACCACCCTTAGCGGTGATACGCAGATACTTCGCATTGTCGGCATATGTCGCACTCGACAGCAGCAACAAGCAGAGCATCATCATCATTTTCACTAACGTGTTCTTTTTCATCTTCATTTGTTTTAGTTATTCAACAAATAGGAATGATTAGAACCAGCGTGGGTCACCAACCTTTACGTTGCTTTGTGTGAAGTCACCGTTAGCAGCATCAGCAAACTCAACAACGGTCTCGATGCTGTTCTTGATAGCACCTTCCGGACCCTGCTCAGCAACTACTGCACCGTCAAAGTTGAATACGTTGTTGTCAACATCAAAGTTCGTCACCTTACCATTCTGACCAGCATTCAGACCCTTTACGAACTGACCTGACTTACCGCTGTTAACCACGATACAGTTCTTAACAACGAACATCTGCCATGCCTGACTGTTTCTTCTCAGTGTTGAAGTTGTTTTGCTATAGCAAATGTTGTAGATGTTAGAATTAGTAATAGAGAACAGCTGATTGGTACCTCCCAGATCATTTACTCCCTTACCAGACTGTGTGCTGTAGAAGCAGCCATTTGACTGGCTAGCAGGATTTGCATAGATAGTAGAATTATTAATAAGCAGGTTCTCTGCGTCACCACCACTGTTGAAATCGAAGATAGTCTTATTAGCTGCACCATTAACGTCAATAATAGAGTTCTCCACCTTGATCTTGTTCAACAGATAGTTCTGCTTGTTAGCATAGAAAAGCTGATAACCCAAACGAACGATCTTACAGTTCTCGATAACAACGCCATCGATAGGCAGTGCATCCTTCTCGTTACGTCCAGCCTCTGGCAGGGCACCCATCTTAATCACGGGAACCTTCAATGCGCTGGCATCAACAACGATATTCTTGAAAGTTACAGAGCCAACAGTCTCGATACCTGCTGCCATAACTACCTTTGCCTCTGCATCTGCAGGACCTACAATCTGAAGGTTACCAGCAAGGGCAACTGTCTCACCGAAAGTATACTCACCAGCAGCGAGATTCAGGATAACATTCTTTGAACCGGCTACCTCTGCCAACACCTCTGCGAGGTCGGCACCTGCAGCCACATTCAATACAACGGGTTTCTCTGCGAAAGTAACACTAACGATATCCTCACCGTTAATAGCGATAGCCTTACCCGACTTGGTGATGATATTCATCTGATAATCGCCCTGGGCATAAGCACCTGTGAACGCTAATATAGCAATGATTGCTGAAAAAATTCTTTTCATAATTATTTGTTTTATTTTTTAGTTTCTAAATTATTTGTTGATTACTTTGATACTGCCATTCGGTGTGCGCAGGATATGTACGCCCTTGCCGAAAGAACCTAAGTCGGTAGCAATACGGCCATCCTCGCCGGCTACCATCTTACCCTCCAACTTACCGTTGGGAGCATACACATTGATCACTGTGCCAGGAGCCATGCCAGAGAACTTTGCTGTATTGATGCCTGTCACAACATCATCGTTGATCTCATCATCCAGCGCCGGGTCGTACTTCTTGGCAGGAGCTGCCGGGAAAGCCAAAGTATAGTTCTCAATGTCTGCCAAGGCTACCTCCAGATAGATCGTGCTTGTGGCACCTACCTTCAGAAGGTTGTTCTCAACAACGATAATCGGAGACTCGGCCAGAGGAATCTCTGTGACAGCGCCACCCTTAGCGGTGATACGCAGATACTTCGCATTGTCGGCATACGTCGCACTCGACAGCAGCAACAAGCAGAGCACCGTCATCATTTTCACTAACGTGTTCTTTTTCATCTTCATTTGTTTTAGTTATTAATTAATTATTGAATATTATAATAAGGTTACCACCAAGAAATCACTTGCACGCTTAGGCGCTGATCCCCTGGTCGTTAGATTTATAATGCTGTATTTGGATTGTTCTCGCTACTCTTTGCAAGGATATATAGATGTGGCGTAAAGGTTTTTATCATAGGCTGTATGGTTATATTCTTTTTTATTTAACGAGGCTGTTATCTTATGAAACATGCCTTCAAAGTGCAAAAATAATTCTTTTTTTATAGAAAAGCAACATTTTCGCAAAAAAAATGAAGAATGTAATGTTATTTTTACAACCACCCATGCCCTCCTGTTTAAGTAGGGTTTTCACTTTTCTCTAGAGAAAAGTTCCAAAAGAGCCTCTCCACCCCACGCCCCTCCACATGGAGGGGATGTAACCGCTCCTTCTCGTCGCTCTTACACTAAGGTATGCTCGCCCCATCATAGGGGCGGCATGATTGTTCTCTCCCCCCTTCGGGGGGAGTTGGAGGGGGGCTTTTAATGGTTGCGATAGCGGGAGATGTAGCAAAGAAATACAACGACTAAGTACGGCGCCGAAGGCGGTGCGAGGACCTGTTTGAGCGAAGCGAGTCCCGCAGCACAGTACTTAGAGTTGATATTTCTTCTACATCGGAGCGTGCAACATGGTCTCTCTTGGTTCTTCTCTCTGCCGAAACAGAGAGAAGAAAGAAAGAAAATTATTTTATTCCAAATTCTTTTTGCTGTATCTCTACTTCCTCAAGTGTCTTGCGACGCTCCTCATCAGTCATCTGAACGGTGCTACCGGACTGACGGCGGTTGACTGCTGATGCACGGCCTTTTCGTGGCGCATCCTTATAACACATGGGAATGAGGGTGGGCGTACTCTCTATTACCAAGGTATCTGCTGCAGGAGCGTAGTTGCCTTCGTAAGCAGAGCGTGCGGTAATCGTGATCTTTCCCGCTTTGTTGGTAGAACGGACGAGAATCGGGGCACTACCCCACTCCACGATACGTGGATTCGCCATGATAGAAGCATCACCGATGAGTTCTCCCTCACCCTCTACGGTAAAGAAGATATTGTCTTTCGCCAACCGACGGACATTACCGTTATCATCGGTGATCTCTGCCACAACGACGATGAAGTCGGAGCCGTCGGCCATCAGTTGCTTACCCATATCATCCACGCGCAGACGAATCTTCGTAGAACGGCGTGACGGCATCTTCTTCTCTGAGCACACCACCTTGCCATTCTTGATACCTTCTACCAAGAACGATACGTGTTGCCAGTCGCGCTTCTTATAACTATAGTCGCGTGCTTTCCAGAAATCCCAGCAGTTCTTGAACACCACCGGTTGGTTGGGCATGCCATTGGGATTGTGCACCACGGGTAATGTCTTGACGATATCCCCTTCGAAGACTGTCAGTCGGACACTGTCACAATTAGAGAATACCACCACATCCTGGTCGGAGAACTGTGTCATCTCATGGGCGATGTATACCATCGGTGTGTCGGTGCCCATCGAACGGAACATCTCTGCCGCGTATTTCTTCTGACGGAAAGCGTCGTAGATACCGCCCCAGTATGGATCGGGATGGTAACCACGCTGGTGATCGAAGGGGTGCCATTGTGCACCACCGATAAACTGTCGCTGACCAAGGAACATCTGTCCGTAGGTATCAGCCAGTGAGAGGGCTGCTATCAGCATAGGTTTCTCTCCCCAGAAACGGGCCGCACGGTTAAGATTGTTATGCGCATACCAGTCGTCTACATACTCACCGAACTCACGCGTGAAGATACATTTATTAGGTAATGCCGACGGATCAGCATTGGCATTGATCGCCTTGGTAGCATCCACACCGGTCTGCGAGACACCCGTCACATCCTCCGGCCAGCCATAGAGCACATCATAGTTGTCTTTCACTCCGGCAGAGTTCATATCCGCAGCAGCCACTGGACGATACGGATAGGGGTATTCATCCTTCGTGATCTGCAGCGCCTGCAGGGCGAAATCCTCCGGATAACGTGTCTCGTTGAGGATCGGTTCCCACATCAGCACACACGGATGGTTACGGTCGCGACGGATAATCTCACGGGTATTCTGGTGCACCCGCTCAGCAAACTGCGGTTCTTTATTCCAATACTGCCATCCCGGGGTAGGAACAATGATGAAGATACCCAGTTCGTCGCAGGCATCCATGAACGAGGGATCCTGGGGATAATGCGCCGCGCGGATGATGTTCATACCCACATCCTTGAGACGTTTGGCATCACGCCACTGCTGACTGTTCGGCAGGGCATTACCCACATAGGCAAAGTCCTGATGACGGTTACCGCCCACCAACTGATGATAAGGCTTGCCGTTCAACCAAAAACCATCTCTGCCACGGAACTCGAAAGAGCGGATACCCAAGCGCAGGGCGACACCATCATTGTCGACAGCATTCTTTCCTTGGAGCACCTTCACCTCGGCTATATATAAATAAGGTGTCTCGGGCGACCACAGATGAGGATTCTTCAAAGTGGTCTTCAGCATTGCCACATTCGACTTTCCTGCCGGCACGCTCACCGACTGTCTGATCGTCTTAACGATCTTGCCATCGGCATCCTTCAGGGATACCGCTATAGTAGGCGATGCCTTCTTACTCGTGTTGTTCATCACATCCACGTTGACATAGACATCGGCGCTTTTCTCAGAGATCTTATCGTAATGCACGAAGACGCCGCCCCCTGCTACCTTGTTGGCTTCTATCGCATCGGTGATACCGACAAGCGGTTTGCCGATGAACCACACGTCACGGTACATACCACCATGATAGGCAAAGTCGAGCGCACTCTGTTTCTTTCCCGGAGGATACGACTTATCATCGCTGTTATCTGCCTTAACGGCGATCAGACAGTTGTCACCAGCCTTCACGCCCTCTTTCGACAGATCGATCGTTATGGGCAGATAACCTCCCAAATGTTCCTTCACCTGACGACCGTTCACGTAGATCCACTGTTTGCCCATGATGGCTTCGAAATGAACGGTGATCACCTTGTTCTTCATATCGGCAGGCACCACGAAGTGCTTACGATACCAGGTAACGCCTTGGTAGTTACGGCAGCCCGAGGCCTCAGCAGGCTCCAATCGTGAGGAGTGTGGTGCACAGACTACCTCCCAACGGGAATCGTCGAAGTTGACAGCCTCAGCCCCGGCAGCGTCTCCTAACAGGAAACGCCACCCTTGGTTGAAGTTGTATATCACTCGTCCACTATTCTGAAGCGGATAGAAACCGGCTACCGATGTAATCTGCTGGGCATGTACACCCAGGAATATAGTGATTAAAAGGAACGATAATGAGAGGATTCTTTTCATGGTTTTGCTATTTCAACATGTTTTACGCGGAGTCGTCTCCAGGTATATACCGTATGGAGATGTCCGTCTTTTGTCTGAATAATAGATGGATAAGAATACTGACTGATGGGGCTGTCCTCCAAGGTTATCCAATGATTCCAATGGATACCGTCGGTACTGCGCAGCAATGCCAATGGCGTACGGGCACCTTTCTGCTTGTCGGGCTCTATCGGCCACTGGTTACAAACCATGGCAAAACTGCCATCCTGCAGGGTTACCGCATCGAGTCCACTGTTGTTGTTCGGTAGATCGATCAACTGCAGCTTACTCCAGGTAGCACCGTTATCAGAACTGAAGGTTACACCTACGTGACGGCTGCGTGTACGGCAGAGTGCCTCCAGACGACCGTCGGGCAATACGATGATAGACGGCTGGATAACCAGCACGCCAGAATCGCACTTCACGAAGTCGGTACGTTTCCAGGTCTTACCCATATCATCGCTGTATTCGAAATAGGCTTTCCAGCCATGACGCTCATCACTGGTAGGAGCAATCAGACGACCCTTATTCAGGATCGGTTTGTTCTTGATGGCGCCATAGAGACTATCGGGCAACTGCTCACGCTTGCTCCAGGTCTTACCGCCATCCTTTGAACGAACCATCCAGCCTTTCCAACCGGCTACGTTAGGACCGATCTTGAAATAGATACGCAGTTCACCGTTGGGCACCTGGTAGATAACCGGGTTCCAACAAGCCTCACGGTAATCCTTTGAGAACACACCGTCGGCCACCATCTGTGGAGCCGTCCAAGTGTCTGATCCCTTCGGTTTGCGGCTCACCCAGATACATACATCCGGATTACGCTCACGTGTTCCGCCGAAATAAGTAGCTACGAGATCACCCTTCGTCGTCTCAGCGATAGAGGCAGAGTGACACTGTGGAAAGGAAGCCTCCTTATAGAGGAACTCATCCACCAAGATAGAAGCGTCGCGAACTGGCATCTTCGTCTTAAACTCATACTTACCAGAACCGATCTGCTTCACCTCGCCATTCGGCAGGTATGCCTCTGCGGTGGTGTTGGCAGGAATCTCGATATTCCAGATGATCTGGTTCTTCACCTTCTTCCAACGGCTCTTGATGTCACCGTAGATACTCTTATAGGAAGCCTCGATATCATCCATCTCATCGACAGAGAAGTCGGGCTTGAGGATAATCTTCTTGAATCCGGGTTCTCCAGAACGGATACCGGCCACATCCTCAAACAACCACGACAGTAAGTCGCCCAAGAGCATCACGTGGTTACCACTGTTCATGGCAGGCGATGCTGTATCGCCATTCCACAACTCCCAAATAGTGGTAGCGCCCTTTTCAGCCATATAACCCCAAGAAGGATAACTCTTGTTGGTTGCCAAGAGCCAAGCCACATCAGAACGTCCCATGGCAGTGAGACCGTGCATCAACCAACTGATACCGATAACGCCACACGACACATGACCACCATTCAGCGTGATGATATTCTTGATGATATTCTTCTCCACCTCACCCTTTACATACGGATCGTCAACCATACCGAAGAAAAGCGGAAGCATATTCGCCGTCACGGTATTGTTGCCGTAGAACGTGCTGTCGGGATACAGGATATGTCCGGGAACAGTCGTCGTACCCTTCTTCACCTGCAGGAATTTCTTGTTGAAAGCTTCTTTCGTCAGGGTAGCCTCCTTCTTGAAATAGTTGGCATCGGCTGTCAGACCCTGCATCTTGGCAAACTTCTCCATCAGCAGACTGATGCGATAGTAATAAGCAGAAGAGATCAGAGTACCGTCGGTGATACGCGCGGGATCCTGACTGTGTATCATCTCCTCTTTCTCTGGTGGCACACACCAGTCACCATAACGGTCTTTCGTGATCAGTCCGTCTTTCTGATACTGGTACTTCAGGTGCTCCATCCAGCGCTTCACTGCCGGATAGTGCTTCCGCATCGGAGCCTCATTGCCATACTGGTTGTACAACATCTCCAAAGAGAAAGGCAATGCTGCCGGCCAGGTAACGTTATCAGAATAGTAGTTCCAGTAAGCAGGAGCTACATCGGGAATCGTTCCATCCTCATACTGTGCCTCTTCGATATCACGCACCCACTTACTGTACAGGGTGTTGTTATCCAAGATAAAGGCCTCACCATAGCATCCACGGGTGCGGTCGCCCAACCACGGCTGGCGCTCATCACGCTGTGGACAGTCAACCGGCATACCTTTATAATTAGAGCGCACGCCACGGATGGCATTGGCAAATACCGTATTCAAGGTCTTGTTACCAGAAACGAACTTACCCGTCTGTTCCATCTCATCGGTCACTACCTCAGCAACGAAGTCGTTAGCTGTAGCGGCTGGTAATCCTGTTACCTCTGCATAGCGGAAGCCATGATAGACGAAGGTGGGCTGCCACCACTTATTCTGCTCTTTACCATTGGCTACATAGTAGTCGGTAGAGTAAGCATGACGGAAGTTGGCACGCCACAGTTCACCCTTCTCATCCAACTTCTCTGCGAAGCGGACCTTTACGGTGTCACCCTCTTTGAGGTTGTTCAAGCGCAGTTTCAACCATCCTGCCATATTCTGTCCGAGATCAAGAATCAGGTGATCGCCCTTCTTGTTCATCTCCTTTACAGGCACCTGCTCGATCACCTTCATACCAGGAGTCATCTGTCCGCGCAAGGTTCCCAGAGGGATGGCTACACGCTGTGCAGGACTCCAACTACTGTCATCATAGCCCACTTCATTCCAACCCGTCAGTTCTTTGCGGGCATCGTAGATCTCACCGTCATACTCGTTGTTCGAGCGGATAGCACCGTCGGCATTCAACTTCCACTTATCATTGGAAGATATCACCTGTCTCTTACCATCCTTATAGAGGATGATCAGAGTGGCACGCAGTTTCGGATAACCGAAGTTGGTAATCTTATACGGTTTCTTCTTTTGTTGCATGGTGTAGTAACGGCCATTACCCAATACCACACCAAGAGCATTCTTCTCGCTCAAGAGGGAGGTAACATCATAGGCATTGTACATCACGGTCTTACGATAATCCGTCGGGACGGGTGCCAGCACCTGGTCGCCGATACGCTTACCGTTGATATAAGCCTCATACATGCCCAATCCACTGATATACAAGGTGGCATGGTCGATCTCTTTGTCGGCAGTAAACTCTGTACGGAGATAACGGCTCGACAACTGACTGTGCTCCTCTTCCTTATCCCAAGGATTTGCGCGATCCAGTCCGATCCACTGTCCACTCCAATCGGAAGTATACAACAGACCGACATTAAACAGGGCCACGTCACTCCACTCAGACTCTCCCTTGTTGGTGGTTACCTTAACACGCCAGTAACAACGGGTATCCGAGCGCAGCGGTTTTCCTGCATAAGCGATCCACTGCGACTGGTCGGTATTCACGGTTGTGTCCCACAGGTCACCCTCCAACTTCGTCGCTTTTGCCAAAGAAGAAGAGACGATCAGACGGTAGGCTGTCTGTTTGACATCACTCTGTGTTGACTTAATCTGCCAACCAAGGCGAGGGGTGGCTGTATCCAAACTCATCGGATTGACCATGCGCTCTGTACGGAGTTCTCCGACAGATACCGCTGGAACCTGCACTTTCTTGGGTTTTGCATTGATCGTCAGTGCCATCAACAGGCACAGAACGACTAAAATATTCTTTCTTACCATTTCTCCTCCAGTTTTGTCTGTGATTTCACAATGTAGTTCTTATCCGTATCAACGGCGATGAGCACACGGTCGCTGTTGTTCATATAAGCACCGTCGTACACAAATTCCGTCACCTTGTTGTCATACTCACCTAAGTAGTTGAGTGATCCGTCGGTAGGATTCATCATCCACACATTCTTTTTCTTACCAGAGATCTTAGTCAGATCTATCTGCATCGGTTTGCCACTATAGTTGTAAACCAACAGATAATCATTTCCGCGGGTAGCGATCACACGGTCGTAACGCTCACCATTCTGTCCAGCGATAACACTCTGGTCACCGATACGTTCTGTAAACGGGAATGCCAGGATCAACCATTTCAGGTATTTCATCTGGTTCAGACCGGGATCATTCATAGCCTCCCACCAAGGTTTCTTAGCGAAGAAAGAACCGCCGACACCCGGACGGAGGAACTGCATGATGGAGTTATGGCCATAGGTATGTCCGAAAGAACCGGCAAAAACAGACCAGTAGGCGTAGCGACGCACGTCGTAATCCTGCCAGCGCGGTTCATTCTCATTATGCAAGCCCTGTGGGATATCCTCGTAAGAAGGTTCTCCGTCGATCACCGGTTTGATCGGTTTGATCGCAAAACTCATATCCACATAACGCCAGTTATCCTCTTCGGTATTATCCTTTATCGCATAGTCGCCATCACCATTACGCTGTCCGTAACGACGGTGACCACTCTGGAACATATTGAAATCCAACCATTCACGGTCGTTGAACCACTTGGCGGAGTAGGTACGTCCTAATGGATGGTAGGTCATCACATGATTCGGGTCGTACTTCTTGATGGCACGTGCCAGCGCATCCCATATCTCCGGACTGCGGTCGCCACGAATATCACCACCGATCATCCAGATAATGTTTGGCTTATCCTTATAGCGCTCGCCCAGGAACTTACCATAGGCAGCGGCTTTCTTCACATCCATCCTGCTCAGCTGAGAACCCCAGATACAGTCCATGGCGATATAGATACCATTGCGGGCAGCCACATCGATAATATAATCCATATGTTCCCAATAGCCATAGACACCTTCTTTCGTCACCTTTGAGAAATCAAACTCAGCGTTGTTTCCCGGATGACCATAGATATTAAAGGTAGGAATGCCATTGAGCACCTGAATCTGTTCCACATTATATCCAGCCTTACGCTCCAGTCCTAAGTAATAGTCTACCTCATCACGGTTCAAACGCTCGGGCAGCAACCATGATGTATTGCCTAACCAGAAGAACGGAGTGCCGTTTTCGTGTACCAGATAACGGCTGTTCTTGGATACTACCAGTTTGCCGTTATCCCAAGGATGATAGATTGTTTCTCGCGCTGCCTCTACAGACAATGCCAGAAACATCAGTAACATTAATGTGATTGACTTTTTCATTTATTGTTGTTTTTTTAATGATCGAGTTACTTCTTTCGAGATCACGAGATGTCGAGATGTCGAGATTACGGGATCTCGTGATCACGAGATCTTGAATTATTTCTTGGGACTGAACCGCAAGGTATTTTGGCTCTCAATGGTTATCTTCTCCTCATCGAGCATCTTCTCATCCAGTCCGAAGGTATCGATGAAAAAACGATATACGGCATTACGCTTGTTGGGTCCGAAATCATGGCGCTCTTTCGGCAGATGGATATTAGACACCTTCTCTTTCGCGCCATAGAATCCATAGATACGCTGCAGATAGGGATACTCTAATTCGGGTGTCGTAGAGGTCCAGTCACCACCATCGCTCACCACCATCATCGGTTTGGGTGCGAACATGGCAGCAAGTTCTGCATTACAGGTACCGCCACCTGCTAACTGGATAGGCAATCCACTCTCGCAAGGACAACCGCCATCAAACCATGATGACATACTCACGACGGGATTAGAAGCGGTGAAACGATCATCGAGCACTGACAGGAGAACCGTCTGTGTACCACCACCGGATCCACCATTAACACCTACTCGCGTAATATCCACATCCTTGCGCTTGATCATCCAGTCGAGGATACGGATACCATTGAGGATCTGCATCACATGAGCCTCGGGAGTACGGTGTGCCTTTGATCCCACTTCATCTTCTGATTCGCCCCACCCCCAGAGGTCGTAATCCACGCAGATAGCACCCATACGGGCTAACGTGCCCAAGCGCTGCTGCTGCACCTTGCCGTAACGGCCATCGAAGAAATGTCCGTTCGGACAGATGATCAACGGATGCTTTCCTTTCTTCGCCGGAGCATAGATAGAACCTTTCACGGTATGTCCGTTCACCGTCTTCAAGCAGAAGTTCTGCACGGTATAACCATCAAGTTTGCGAATCTTGGTATATTGCGGAGCCTCATTGACACACTTCTCCAACAGGGCATCAATGCCAAGGCGCTCGCGCACTTCCTTACGTACGACAGCCTTACGAGCCTCCCACTGCTCCTTATTATTATATAAGGTATTTAGATAGGCGATCAACTTTTCACCGTCGGCCGGTGTACGACGCGCATATTCATAAGGCTTTACCTTCCACAGATTGCCGTTTTGATAGACCACTTTGAAGTCAAATGGCATGAGCACATTCTGCAGGGTCTCATCTAAAGAATACGGACGAATACGGAAATCGGCATAGTCGAGCACCAGTCCGGTGGTATCCACGTCACTGCATTTCAACCGTACATCGAAACGTTTCTCAATATCTTTGATCACGTCGCTGAGAGGACGCGCAAACTTCGTCTCATACGTCTGTGCCGTGGCATGCATGCTGCAGAGGACACAGAAAGCAAGGAATATCTTTTTCATTTATGGTAACTGATATGTTAATTCTCCTAATGTACTGCGGTTGGCCACTCTCTTGCCATCCACCAACAGGGTAAGACCGGTGCCCTGATGATAACGCTGTCCGTCTTCATCCCATAAGATGGTCAACAGATGACCCTGATAAGGCACGGCATCCAGACAGAAATACTTCCATTGTCCGGCAGGTACCAACGGATGGATCACCACCTTCTTCTCGGCTTGCGGACGAACACCCACCAAACCGGTAATCACCAAATCGGCGAAGGTAGAGTGATTATAATAACGACTGCGCTCACGGTCGCCCATCAGCCAGGCACCATTCTTCTCATCGAGGTACTCTCCGATATACGGCCGTCCTCTGTGATGCTGACTCTCCACGTATTTCTTCATCTCACGGAAATACACAGTATCGCCAATGACCGGTTGTGCGGCACTGTTCAGGTAGTTAGCAAAAGCCGTCAGCGTCTGACTGGTAGCGAAGGGCCATACAGCACCATCCCACTCGCAGGTACCTACACCATGAGAACGGAACTGCGGATGACGGCGCTCGGCGGTAGTCAGTCCGTAAGGAGCAGAGAAGCCTTTCTCATCCACCAGTTGCAGCCAGGCAGTCTCGAAACGCTTTTCCTGAGGCATATTGAAATACCAAGGGATAAAGCCGATAGCCTCGCGCACATTGGCAGAGGTATCTTTCTGCAGGGTCTCGAAGAACTGATGCTGCTCGTTCCACAGATTCTTCTCGATCTTCTCTTTCAATGTCTGAGCCTCCTGGTCATACATCTTAGCCTTGTCGCTATCCCCATACATCCGGTTGATAGCAGCCAAAGCACGGGCATTGCCATACATATAACTGTTGATAGTAGGACGGGCATACTGCTGGCGACGGGCACCTGAGATACTCTCTTCCATACCGTCGCGCACGTCAGCCTGCCAATACAAGCCGTTAGGCAACTGATGCGTGCTCTTCCAATCAGCATATTCTGCCTCGAGAGAGGCTTTGAAGTCTTTGAGATTCAATGCCGTTCCCATCACCTTCCATGCCTCGTAGATAGCGGCAGGGTTCCATGAAGAGAACTTATTCATCTTCGACATCGGTTTTCCTTCATTGCCGAAATACCAAGTGCGGAGTATCTGATTCAGGTAGATAGGATCACGCATCCAGCGAGACTCCATCGTATGATGACCGATTGCACAGGCGATGAGGTTGTATTTATCCGCATACGAACGGTTCACGAGGAACTCCGTCATGCCAAAGCCTACAGGGGTGTTGACGATATGTTTGCGCAAACTCCACCAACGGTAATAATACATCTCCTCCATATCCTTATCGGGACAGTCGAAGAGAGGCACATTCTGTTGCATCCAATCCCAAGACTTAGCGTTAGGAATATATGACACGATATTCTCATCCTCCATACCGTTGAAGTATTCCACGTAATGACGGTAGTCAGCAGCGGATAACACAGCAGAAGGAGCATCTGCCTGTTGTAAGATATTTGGCTCATCGGCATTCGTCAACGGGAATGCCTTTGGATCCATCGGTCGTGATACCACATTAGAGATAAAGTAAGAAGCCTCGGGATCTGTCTCATCGGCACGCGGCATATCGAAGTCCTGATCAGCCGGTGTCTCGATATTCGGCTCTGTAAAGAGTGCACCTGTGCGGAAGACGATACGGGTGATAGCCTCTACCGGGGTATCAAACTGTCTGACACAAGCGCGCTTGCCATTCACGAAATAGACGGCGCGGTGCATGCCGCAAGAGAGCATCGCCTTGACATGATATGTCTTACCAGCCTCATACTGACGCTGCATCATACCGAAGCGGGCACCACCCTTGATGCGCATATCACCCGTCTCATCAATCTGAATCCTGCTGGCCATATTACCCTTAGCATCCAAGAACTCGATATACAGGGCACCATGGTTGTTTTGCAGAGCACAGAGATCCATCTCCACCTCTACCTCCTTGCTGGCAGGAATCACGCGCTCCACCTTCGCATAGTCGTAAGGATCAGAGTCACGGAGCATCAGTCCACCCTTCTCAAGGGTTACCGGACAGAGGCGCGGGATATAGAGGTTCCAGTCGTTCATATCCGACAACTGCTTATAACTGCCGAATCCATCGGCATGACTGGTAGCCTTTGTCAGGACGGGTACCACGATTCTGCTCACCCACATATCCTCTTTATTGTTTGAATACGTTACCCAGAGGTTGCCATCCGGTGGCGTACCATTGCCTTCCTGAATACCACGGGTGTACTGCGGACCGTAATTCTTATAGCCGCCACCATGACGCTCGGGGGTGATATCACCATGAACGAGGTTCAACGTAGTATATTCCAATCCGTCTTTACTCAGACTGATAGCCAGTGGCCAACGATATTCGGCGGGGTTATAGACCGTTGCATAAGTACCGTCGGAGAGGCGCTGTCCCCAGATCTTCGCATTACTGTTGACAAAGCCTGGTGCACGGGTGGCAGGCTCCCGCCATGTCAATCCGCGATCAGTACTGATACTCTGCAGGGCATGTTTCCACAAACCGACGATTCGTCCGTCGGGCAAGGTATAGTAACAGAATGCCTTATAGTCTTTGTTCAGCGGAATCAGCGGATCGTTCTTATCAGCTTCCTCCACCCACTGCATACGCTGTGTCGCGTCGGCCAATATCTCATCGCATGCCTTCACAAAAGCCTTGTCTTTCGATTTCTTATAATAGGGGTAATCGGTGTTCTTCTGGTTGAAACCGTGGTTATAGTAAATAAAGTATATCGGTCCGAAAGAACCATCGGCCTTGATCTCACGAACCACTCTACCGATGCCGTTTCCATCGTTGGGATGATCCTTCAACGTAAGGGCGATGCCGTAGTTTCCGGTAGCGATCAACTTATCACTCTTCGACACGTAGAAGCCCACACGTTGGTGCATCACGGCCTTGATATCCTTTGCCACCACACCGGGCAGTTCTTCCTTGGTCGTTCCGTCGGGCACCTTATATTCCGGAAACAGCTCCACGGGAGCCGTCCACGTATAACCATCGGTGGATGTCATCAGCATCGTCTTACCCGGTGCCTCATGCTCATGACGCGGATCGGTAAGATAATGCACATAAAATTTCCCATGCCAATAGGCCATCATCGGCTGGTGGTTGTAAGTCCATGGCTTGGCACCACGCATCAACTGGATGTTATGTACACCCACAACCGGACTCAGTCCGCCATCATGGCGACCGGGATAGGCTACTTCCGTTCCGGTATAATGCACCATATCACGGATATCTACGGCAGTGGAGCCACTCTGCGCCTGCTGTGCATTCGCATGCATAGTAAACGCCGTCAACAAACTAACAAATAATAGCAGACGTCTCATAAAGCTTATTATAATCGATTATATATTTATATATCGACGATATATAACTGCTTTTGTAACCAAAAGTGCCCATGAACGAATATGAAAGTGCCGAAGTGCCCGCCACGATCTGGGACTTTCATCGTATAAAACTCAAGAATGGATGCAGGAAAAGTCCCAGATCGTTCAGGCAAAAGTCTTGATAAGTCAAAAAAAAAGCAAGCCTTGCATGTAGTTGTGAAAAATTATTTATATCTTTGCGAAAGAATAGTAAAAATATTTATTAAACTACAATCATCATGAAGAAATGCCCATTTTGTGACGAAATGATAGACGACGGCCTATCTGTCTGTCCTATCTGTGGTGAGGAGTTGGGAGAAACATCCCCACCAAAGCAAGAGAGTGTTATAGAAGAGTCTGCGTCAACCGGGAAACGCGAATGTCCGATCTGCGGCGAGATGATTGACGCACATCTTGACGTTTGTGATATCTGTGGTGAACCGACGCATTTCCATGACGTTCAAGAAGAACCCACAGAAATTCCGGAGATTATCGAAGAAACAGAGTCTATAACAACGATCGAAGAAGCAGAGCCTGTAACCACCGTCAAACAAGATAATCCCGTTGCACCCGTTGAGCGCCCAGCTATTCAACAACAGTTACCCGAAGAAGGTAAGAAAAAGTCTAACCGTAACTTTATCATCGGCCTTCTCGCCCTTCTGCTGTTAGCCATCTGCGGATTACTGTATCTGCTTTTCTTCAAAGGAAACCAAGAAAGAAAGCTTCTCGACGGCGATGATATTGAACTACCGATGGATTCCATCCAGCAAGATACAGTCAAGGGAAGCTCCATCCAGGCGGTGCTCGACAACATGCAGAGCGAATTGAACGAAGATGTTATCTTCGTGGCAAAGTATCCCGATGAGGACCGTGCCTGCATGTATTACCTCTTCAACGGAGAGTTGTTTAAATACAATGCGCTCAACGGCTTAGAGGAAACGGTCAGCGTACCCATGGATTCGGAGACAGATGTAGTATTGTTTGCAGAACCGGAAGGTGACGGAGAGTATATCAGGATTGACATGGGCAATGAGAACATGGAGCACACCGCCTTCTATCGGTTGAATACCCAGACGGGCAAGATCGTGAGAGAGAAAGAATCGGAAGGACCAGCAGAAGGGCAAAAGCCGCAGGGACCTTCTGACATTGATGATAAGAACCCCGGCGATATGCCCCCTCCACCACCAACAGGTGGAAACAACCCCCAGGCCAAGGGCAACAAGAACGCCGGTGCACAGAAACAAGCACCTACACCACCTGCACCCAAAAAGGCGCGACCACAGCAAAGAGCGGAAGAAGACGTTCCGCCACCACCTCCATCCAACGGTCCTGGTTATCGACTAGAACCCATCAACAAGGGTGATATTCCCAAGGGCAACAACAATGGCGGCTATCATTTTTAATGACAGACTATTAATCAACGAATAATCAATATTAAGGATATGGATGAAATGAAAAGATGTCCCCAATGCGGACAAATGGTCAAGGCAGTAGCGAAGAAATGCCGTTACTGCGGATATTGGTTTGAGGGAGGACCGACAAAACAAGACGCTCCCGAGCAGGAACCTTCAAAGGAAGAAGTATTAAGTCAAGAGCCTCAGCAAGAAGAGACACGTTATCAAGAGCCTCAACAGGAAGAAGCAATGAAGCAGGAGCCTTCTCAGGAAGAGCCTTCTCAGGATCCACCCAGACAAGATCCTCCGAATAACGATAACAAACCATCCGACAGCACACCCCCACCCCCATCCGTTGATTCCAACGGAAGACTCATCACCGTGTGGGGTGTCATCAAAGAAGGTACAGGGATAGGATTAAAGAATTTCCTGTCTATCTTCCTGGCAATTATCCTCTTCATTCTCACCTGTTGGATACCCTACATCAATGCAGGCACTGTCGTAGCACTCTATAACCTGCCCATCGTACTCAGCAAGAGCGACGGCAAAATGATACGTCCCACCTTTATCTTCAAGAGTGAGTTCCGGAAATACATGGGTGAGTTCTTCAACCTTACCGGTCTTATAGCTATCTCCATCTTCCCAGCCATCCTCTTCGTGATCGTTCCCGCCATCGTCATCAGTTACGGCTGGTCACAGGCCTATTACCTGATGTTCGACAAGGAGATATCCCCTTCGGAGTCGATGATACAGAGTACGAAGATTACGTATGGCTATAAGTCAACTCTCTTCTGGATCGATTTCTTTATCGGATGGATTGTGATCATCCTGAGCTATCTTATCCACCAGATCTTTATCAAGGGTATGGAGTCTATGGAAGCATACGTCATCGTCATGCTTATCTTTACGGCTGTTGTCTCCGTTGTCAGGATTGGCTGTAATGCCGTAATTTACCGCGAACTGCAGAAGAGATATTGATATAGTTGGGATATAAACATGTGGTTACAAATGCTCCCCTGTTGAAAATCATCAGCAGGGGAGCATTTGGGTATAAGGTAATTATGAGTTATTCATTGAGATCAGCGACACGGAATGTGGTAACCATAAGCGTATTCTTTTTCGTCAGTGCATTGGGATCACCCATAATCATTCCATATTCTCCCGGGGTTAGATTATCCAAAGAAATGAGATATGAGGATTCTCCATATTTTTTCGCATTGTAGTCAATACTACTCAGTGAGTTTTCCGATACCCCAGAGAATGTTCCTAATTCTGAAACTAAAGCTTGTCGTTTGTTTTGCTTAACCTCAAACTTAAAGAGATTGATAAATGACTTTGGATCAGTCTTATTATCAACAGCTTTAACTATCAGCTTGATAGTGGGTTCTTTTTTTACAATGGCAGTTGAATTCTTACCATTCAGTGTGATTCTTGTTTTTATTTTCCCGATGCCTGTCAGATACAGAGATGCTGCGGCTTTTGTCTTTAACACAGCATTTTCACGAGGTAACAATTAACCAGCGGCATCCGAAGTCAGCACCAATGACTGTTCTGCAAACTCTGGTTCTTCAACGGTTATTTGTTGAGCTTTTGCATGAATGATTATGACCGATAAGAGGGCAGTAAATAAAATTTTCTTCATCTTAAGTTTGTTTTAAGTTATACTTGTTTTTTCTTTGTAGGCAAATATATCCATAATAGCCCATACAACAAAAAACATTAATAATATTTGATACTTTTAAAGCTTATTATATCTATCATTTGACAATTACACAACAGATTTTAAAAGGCTTACCTTGCATTAATACAAAAAAACGTGAAAGATTTGCATTTTTTCTAAGATTATTATACATTTGCAGGGTGATTTCGTTAGAGAACGTAATTTTATTTAATTAATCATTTATAAATCAAAGGTTATGATAAAGGTAAAGAAATCTATGGTTTGCCTGATGGCAAGTGTATTATTACTCAGTTCTTGTATCGGTTCTTTCGGTCTTTTCAACAAGGTTCTCGACTGGAACAAAGAGGCTACCAGCAGTAAGTTTGTCAACGAGGTGCTCTTCATTGTGTTGCACATCATTCCTGTTTATGAGGTTTGTGGTATCGTGGACGTATTCGTACTGAACACCGTTGAGTTCTGGACAGGTGACAATCCCGTTGCCAGCAATGTAGGCAAGACCCAGAAGGTGATGGGCAGCGACGGTAAGATGTATGCCGTTACCAACCTGAAGGATGGTTATGAGATCAAGAACGAGGCTGGCGAAGTGGTTGACTTCAAGTTCGACAAGTCTGAGAAGGTATGGAGCCTGCAGACACAAGACGGCACAACTGTCAAGCTGTTGAAGGTAAAGGATAACAATACCGCAGAGGTTTATCTCCCCAATGGCAAGAACATGGAGGTAAGCATGGATAACCTCGGACTGTATCAGGTTCGCATGGCTGCCGGCAACGGTATGTACTTCGCAGCACGCTAATCAGCGAATCAGCGATAAATCAAGGTGGTTATCGCCTTGTCATCGAATATCTCCCGGGCAATGTCACGCACTTGTTCGGGAGTTATTCTGTCTATACTGTCGAAGAGTTGTGCGAGATTACGCTCTACGCCATAGTGCAGGAAGCTACGCCCGAAGTCGATGGCGAAGTTCTCCCGGTTATCCGAGGCTACACCCAGTTGTCCTTTTATCTGTTGTTTGGCCGTATAGAGTTGTCGTTCAGACAGGAGTTTGTCGCACATCTTATCCAACTCCTTGCGCACCAAGCGCAGGCAACGCTCCACATCATGACCGTCACAACCGAAGTAGGTTGACCACATTCCCGTATCGGAGTAATTCACCATCGTACTCTCCACCGTATATACCAATCCCCGTTTCTCCCGCAAGGCTACATTCAGACGGGCCGTCATTCCCGGACCACCCATGATATTATTCAACAGATAGAGCACGATCCGGCGGTCATCATACATCCGATAGCCTCTGTTGCCAATCATCACATGTGCCTGATGGGTACCCTTCTGTATCTCCTCATGACGAGGAACATACGTTGGTAATGCAGCCGATTGCATCATCCTCCCATCGGGCGTATGTGCTCCGTCATCCACCTTACACCTACCCGCCACATCCGTGGTGGCACGTTCCAACAGACTGGCCACCCTCTTACGATCCACATCCCCATAGACAAAGAAGACCGCACGCGAAGGAATATAGTATTTCCTTGTAAACGACAGGGCATCCTCTGTACGGAAGGCTCTTACACGATCAGCGTTTCCTAAGATATTCCGCCCTAACGGATGATCGGCAAAGATCAAATTCTCAAAATCATCGAAGATCAACTCTGAGGGAGAATCCTGATAACTGTCTATCTCATCACAGATCACCTCCACCTCCTTATCAATCTCGGACTGGGGGTAGGTACTATGGAAGACGATATCCGACAACACATCAACGGCCTTATGGAAGTGCTCTTTCAGTATCGCCGCATAATAGACCGTGTCTTCTTTCGTGGTAAAGGCATTCAGGTCTCCACCCACACGCTCCAGACAATTAACCACCTGCAGGGCATGACGACGGTGCGTCCCCTTAAAAGTGACATGCTCACAGAAATGAGCCAATCCCTCTTGCCCCACTTCCTCATCACGAGTTCCGGCAGCTATGACATAGCCGCAATACACCACCGGTGATACCGACTCGAGATGAATCACACGGAGTCCATTGGATAACGTATAGGTATTGTATTTCATCATTTGGGTGCGAAATTACTAATTTTTTATGGGATATTCATCAAAATAACGTAACTTTGCCCTCAGAATAACTAAAAACATTATCGACATGATTAAAATCACAGACAAAATCTATTACGTTGGTGTTAATGACCGTAACAAAACCCTGTTTGAAGGACTATGGCCCCTCCCTAATGGAGTAAGCTATAACTCTTACTTGTTGGTTGACGAGAAGGTATGTCTGATCGACACCGTAGAGGTTGACTTCTTCACACAATACTTAGAGAATATCCATGAGGTGATTGGCGACCGTCCGGTTGACTATCTGGTGATCAACCACATGGAGCCCGACCACAGCGGTTCTATCGCTTTGGTGAAGAAATACTATCCCGAGATACAGATTATCGGCAACAAGAAAACCTTTGGCATGATGCAAGGTTTCTATGGCGTGCAGGGTAATGAGATAGAGGTAAAGAATGGTGACACCCTTTCTTTAGGTAACATCGAACTGCAGTTTGTGCTCACCCCGATGGTACACTGGCCTGAGACGATGGTAACGCTCTGTAACAACCCTGCCACAGCAGAAGAAGGCGCTGTATTATTCAGTGGTGATGCCTTCGGTTGCTTCGGTGCGTTGAATGGCGGTGTGATCGATGAGCAGATCAACTGCGACACCTTCTGGTTGGAGATGGTTCGCTACTACTCTAATATCGTTGGAAAATATGGAACACCTGTACAACAGGCACTGAAGAAGTTGGCCGGCGTGAAGTTGGCTTATATCTGCACCACCCACGGACCGGTATGGCATCAGTATATCGAGCGTGTCATCGGTGAGTACGACCGTATGAGCAAGTACGAGACAGAAGAGGGTATCGTGATCTGTTATGGCACGATGTACGGCAATACAGAACGTATGGCAGAGCAGATCGCACGTGCTGCTTCTGAAGCCGGCATCAAGAACATCATCGTTTACAACGTTTCGAAGACCCACCACTCATATATCCTGCGTGATGTGTTCCGTTACAAGGCACTCATCGTGGGTGCTCCCACCTACAACACCGCCCTCTATCATGAGATGGAGGTGCTGCTCTCTGAGTTGGCCGGCAAGGATATCAAGAACCACTATATCGGTTGGTTCGGCTCTCACGGATGGGCATCAAAGGCTGTCGGTAAGATCCAGGAGTGGAATGAGAACCGTCTGAAATACGAGGCTGTTGGCACACCGGTGGATATGAAGCAGGCAATGAATGCCGATGTACGCGAGCAATGTGCCGCATTAGGTCGCGCCATGGCAGAGCGTCTGATTGCTGACAGGACTTAGTTCAGAGTGTAGAGTTCAGAGTGTAGAGTGTAGAGTTATGATTAGCCCCGTAGGGGCGACAGAACATAGGCGGGGTGCGTAAGCCCCCGTAGTAGAGTTATGATTAGCCCATAGGGGCGAAACAGAATAGACGGGGGTATTAACCCCCGTTTTTTGTTTTTAATCACATCTTTTTAACAGCGAAATACCCATTTATTGTGATATTTTGAAATCAAATTAACAAAAGTTACAATAATGTTGCATATATCAATATATTATTGTATCTTTGCAATCTCATCATCTATTCATTTCTATTAGTTAGTATACCATAATTATATTATATGATAAAATCAATGAAGACCCTTATTTCCCTTTTTCTTTTACTGTTCTGTTTCAGCAGTACTGTCACTGCACAGACAAAGAAGGGGTATGACATCAGCATCTCCCTGAAAGAAAAGGCAACGAAAGATCCCATCATCATGGCTACCTGCGTGCTGCATCCAATCGGCTCTTATGCAGCGACCGACTTAGACGGTAAGGCAGTCATCAAGAACATCCCCGAGGGAAACTACCAACTGGAAGTGACCTACGTGGGATTCGAGACTCTCAAGACCTCACTGGTCGTCAAGAAGAATCTGCATCTCGACTTATCCATGCAGGAGACCTCACTGGCCCTGAAAGAGGTGACGGTAGTGGCCAGGCAGAATGTCAGTGGCACCAGTACCAGTAGTGTGATCGGTCGTCAGGCCATCGATCACCTGCAAGCCTCATCACTCGCTGATGTGATGCAGCTGATGCCGGGCGCACTGATGGGTAATGCCGATCTCACCTCACAACAGAACATTCAGATTCGTCAACTCTCGAATAACAACACAGCGGCCTTCGGATCAAGTGTCGTAGTTGACGGTGTGCCTATTTCTAACAACGGACAGATGGCACAGGGCGACTTCTCAGCCACATCCTTTGCCGGATCAGATCTGCGACAGATGAGTGCCGACGATATCGATGAGGTAGAGGTGATCCGCGGTATCCCTTCCGCCGAATATGGTGATCTTACCAGTGGAATGGTAGTCGTGCATTCCAAGATCGGTGTCACTCCCTGGCAGGTAAAAGGAAAGGTGAACCCCGGACTGATGAACTACTCGTTGGGCAAGGGATTACGCATGAACCAGTGGGGTGTGCTGAATGTCAACGTCGACTACGCACAGGCATGGGGTGACCCCCGACAGAAGACCCGTTCTTACGACCGTTATAACTTCTCTGTGGGCTATGGCGTGGACATCACCAAGAAATGGCATACCGACACGAAGGTGCGTTACTCCTTGGGAAAAGACTGGTCGGGAAAGGATCCTGATGCCATGCAAGACGGCACAGAGACGAAGAACAAGAACCAGTCGATATCCCTGACGCACAACGGTAAGCTATCCCTCGATCTGCCCTTGGCAAGAACCATCGCCTACACCTTAGGCATCACCTTCAACAATACAGACAACAGGAACACCTCGTTTGTTGGCACGAGCAGCGGACTGATCCCTATCATCACCGCCATGGAGACGGGCTATTACAATATCCCGTGGGAGAACAGCTCGTATAAGGCCACCGGTATCACGGAGAGCAGGATGATGAATATCTATGCGAAGATCAACAACTCGTTCTATTACAAAGCTGGAAAGACCAACCAGCGTTTCAAGGTGGGAGTAGACTACAAATACGACAACAACAGCGGAAAGGGTTACTTCAACCTCGATGAGCGCCATCCGCTGCGCCCCAACAGTGGTGGTCGCCCACGCGCCTTCTCAGATGTCCCCGGACTGCATCAGAAGCTGCCTTCGCAGAGGATAACTTCACCTGGAACTATTTCAAGAAGAGAAACCTGAGAGTACAGTTGGGTGCGCGCTTCACAGCTATGCAACCCTTCGACGATATCCGCACCTTCGCCTTCTCACCCCGACTGAATGTCACCCTCGAGGTAACCAACTGGCTGAACCTGCGTGGAGGTATCGGTATGAACTCCAAGACTCCGGGTCTTACTTATCTATATCCCGACAAGCACTACTCTGACGTGGTAGCTGCCAACTATATGCCGCAAAACGATGCCGCAGCACAGATCCTCAACTACTACACGTATGTTTACAACGTGGAGTATTCCAAGAATCTGAAGAACGCCACGAATACAAAGATCGAGGTAGGTGCCGACATCAAACTGCCCGGAAACAGGAAGTTCACTATCCTGGCATATCGTGACAAGACACCGAATGGCTTCGGAACTCTGACCGACTATGTCACTTACAACGTGAACCGTTTCACTGCCGAACAGGGATTGATCATCACGCCCGGACAGGCAACAACCATCGACTATAACAACCCGGCACGCACCACCACGATGTGGACCACCAAGGGTATGGTGGGAAATACCGATGTGAGCATCAACAGAGGTATAGAGTTTGACTTCGACTTCGGAAAGATCAAGCCCATCAACACCTCACTCTATTTCTCAGGTGCCTGGCAAGAGAGCAAGAGCTACTCGAAGAACCTCAACTCGAGCAACCCGGTCAACAACCCCACCTCATACAGTCAGTATGGAACAGCACCTTTCAAGGTGGTATATCCCTCAGAAATGGACTACACCCGTTATCGCCGTTTCGTGAATACGCTACGCGCCGTAACGAATATTCCCGCACTGAGGATGGTGGCATCACTCACCGGACAGGTGATCTGGCACAACTCCAACATGAGTTATATCGCCCCGAAGAGCCCTATCGGATGGATCACCACCGACCTGAACTACCATAACCTGACCAGTAATATGCAGAATGGCTATATCGGTGTTGACGGCAACTATTATGAGACGACACCTGAAGGCATGCAGGCTGTATCAGTAGCCGCTCAGAGCATTAATCCACGTGACAATGTTCCTACCAAGAGTCCTGTCACCTGGAATATCTCCGCCCGACTGACAAAAGAGTTCAGCAAGTCGGCCGGTATGTCGTTCTATGCCAACAACGTGATGTTCTACGAGCCATTCCTGTCGAGCAGTACCAGTAAGACACTGTCACAGCGAAATACCGGAACATTCTCCTTCGGCGTAGAATTGTTCTTCAACTTATAATTGGTCGTACCCCCATAAAGAATTAGCATTATGAGATCAAATAACAATCATAGAATAAGAAAAATCGGATGGACACTGACAGCATGCCTCACCGTATTGCTGCTCGCATCATGTGTCGACTTCGATGGAGCCACAGAAGCCATCAGCGTGAAATACCAGGTGCAGATGCCCCAGGGCTTTACTGCTGCCGACGTGGCCAACAAGACAGTAACCATCACTTCCAGTTCACAGACGTTGCAGGCTACTACTGATGCCAACGGCATCGCAACCTTCGAGAATATCGTGCCCGATGTGTACGACGTGTCAGTGGCATGGAAGATGACACCCGACGAATACTCACAAATCACCGGTGAAATGGTGCAAAATCACAAATATACCGTGGCAGGAAGCAAGAGCGCAGAACTGCTCTCAGAGGATATCACCACCCCGCTCACCATCGATATGAATATCTCTGTCGACCAGTCGATCCTCATCAGTAAGATCTACTCCGCAGGAAGCAAGGACAGCAAGAATAAGAACTACCTGGCCGGAAGATATATCGAATTATACAATAACTCCGATGAAACCGTGGATATTGCGGGGTTATACCTCGGACTGATAGAGACCAACAGCACACCGGCCTACACCTTGGGACTGGTGCCCGATACGATCTTCATGAAACAGATCTTCCGCATCCCGACAGACAAATCATATATGGTGGCTCCCGGACAGTCGATTATCATCACCAACAGTGCCATCGACCATACCCAGACAGCTATGAACGCCTTTGAGCATAATCTGATCAACGCCGACTTCGAGGCAAAAGACCAGCAGGGAAAGACCACCAACAACCCTGATGTGCCTGCCCTGGAACTGATCTACACAGCCTACTCTGCCATCTCAAATATGAACCTTTCACAGGGAGGACCCGGTGGAATCGTGATTTTTGAGACGGAAGAAAACGTGGCCAACTGGCCTTTGGCATACAACTATGGTAAGACGAGCGGCAACAAATGGATGAAGTTGCCCGCCAAATACATCCTTGATGGTGTGGACGTGCTGAAGTATGCCGCACAGACAGGTGTGGATGCCAACCTGAAACGTCTGTACGACTATATCGACGCAGGCTATGCCAATATCAACGCGGCCAGCGGATACAATGGTGAGGTGATGTATCGCAAGGTACAATCCACCACTGAGGATGGTCGGAAGATCCTCTCCGATACAAACAACAGTCTGTCAGATTTCGCCATTTCATCGGAGATTGCACCCAGAGAATTTAAATAATTACGTTGAACATAAAGAACCATTATCCAATGAAAAAAATATTTCTTTCAATACTGTTTATCTGTTCTTTCTTCAACGTGATTGCACAAGAAAAGAACATTGTTACGAGTGGTCATTATAAATTTGCGGATGCTTCCCAACCCTGGCGACTCACGCAGAACGCCGCCGGTATGTCGCTCGATATAGAGAAACTTGACAGCTCGGCCAACAGAGGTATCGCCTACTTCAACTATTCGCATAAGGACGGTGACTACCACCGTGTGCAGGAGGGCGACATGGTGAACCAACTGCAATTCTTCACCGAGCGTTACCAGCAGATCGGTAAATACCTCTATGGCTACGGAAGCTTCGACTTCAATATGGGAAGGACACGAAACAGGGCCTGGAGCGATGTGCTGCGCACCTACAACAGCAATCCGTTCATCTCGGGAAGTAGTGTTTTCGGAAAGTATGATCATCAGAATATCGATCTGAAAGCAAAACTCTCTTCCGTACAGTTGGGCCATTTCACCTACGGAGCCAGCCTCGACTACAGCGTGGGTGACCTCTCCCGTCTGCGCGATCCCCGTTCGAGAGTCAACCTGGTGGATTACCGCATCACACCATCCATCACCTACTCGTTCGACCCTGATGAGAAATACAACATGAAGAGTGCTTTAGGACTGGCGCTGCACTATGATCGCAGAAAGGAGAAGATCCCCGGACTCACCACCGTGCAGACCGATCCTAACCTGATGTATTACGTGATGACCGGACTGGAGAATGCCACAGGAACCATCGGCGGCTACAACGGTTATATGCGTGAGTACGTCAACCATGAGTTTGGTGGTGAAGTGAGCCTCAGCGCCTATAAGGGAACCGATGGCAAAGACAAGACGATCCTCACCTACACGTTTGATCGCGGCAAGGAGAATGTCTATGGCACCAACAAGTATCAGCCGGGCGTCTTCGTCTATAGCAAATGGGGAATAGCTGCCCATCAGTCGGAGAGCACCGAGAAGAGCATCTTCACCGCTGACATCTCCTATGACTACACCCGTGGATATGCCGATGAATACCGTCAGGAACGTATCACCACCATCGACGAGGTGACCGGCTACACCTCACAGGTGTGGAACACCACGTTCACCTATAAGAAACGTTATCAGATGAAAACGAAGAATTTCAGTCTCCATGCGCGTCGTTCACAGAAGAAAGGCAATAGCGTCCGCTCGTATGTAGGCTACGGATACGACCGGCAGTCGGTGACCAATAAGCATCTGCTGAACACCTCAGAATTGAGATACAAGACACACCGCTACTATCTGGAAGGTGGAAAACTCTTCGGTTCTCACCTGTGGATAGAAGGACTGATTGCCAGAGGCGGCTGCCGTAAGGCCAGCAACGCCACCATCACCTTAGCCGATGAGACAACAGCCTATGCCACCAACGTGCTGCTTCCTGACATGGATTACTATCGGGCAAAGATCCGTTTCATGGGACATCTGCAGGCTGAGTATCAGCATCCTATCACCATCAAGGGACAGACGAACAACTGGTTCGCCCGCATCTCTGGTGATTACCTCAAGACAAATAACAAAATGGAACAATACCAGGTAGGTGTTTCCATTGGCGTTTATTATTAAAACTGAGAGTCCTGTGTATCAGGACTCATAGTTTTAGTACATAGGACTCACAGTTTTAATACATAGGACTGTGAGTCTTATGTATTAAAACTCTCTGATTTGATTACTAACTTCTGTCAAATCATTAGCCACAGCAATCTGCTGTGTGTACTCCCCACGAATGAATCCCTGCGTCTGCAGATGCTCCAATAGCATCACGAGGGGATTCCAAAAGCCACAGATATTATACAGGATCACCTTTTTGTGATGATAACCGATGGTCGCGGAGGCAGCCATCGAGAATACCTCGTCGAGTGTTCCGATGCCACCGGGCAGGGCAATGGCTATATCCGAGTGCCGCAGCATCAGATCCTTGCGGTCGCTCAGGTTATCACAGTCGATCCGCTCATCCAACCATTTGCTGACATGTCCGCGCTCCTCCACCTTCGAAGGCACCACACCGACACACCTTCCACCCAACTCCTTCACGGCCTTGGCTATCGTCTCCATCAGTCCTAAGTCAGTACCCCCGAACACCAGGGTATGACCGTTTTGCGCCAGCCAGCGCCCTAACTCCTCCGTTTTCCGGAAATACTCCTCATCAATATGGCTGTTTGCCGAACAATATACCGCTACTCTCATCTGCTGTATCTTTTCTTGCAAAAATACTAAAATAGTTTTAAAGTGCAGAAAATTCTTTGGGGAAAAAGAAAAAACCACCCCTTTCTTTTTGTTCATAACAGAATTATTTATACTTTTGCGTCCCCCTTACAGATAAACAATAGTATAATTATAATGGAAAACAAAGAAAGAAAATGAAAAGATGTATCTTTATGTCAGCCATTTTATTACTGTCATTGACAGCTATGGCCCAAGAGAAAAACGACGAGAGTTCAAGTAATGTAATAGTAAAAGATGCAAGATATTGCATGTCGTATGAAGAATATGTCAATGATCAATGGAAGACCGTTGAACAACTAAGACGAGTAACACGTACAGAAAGCCAAATGAAATGGTCTGGTGGTACGCTATATCGTTTCAATAAAATGGATAAAGTATTTGATAAGATGCTCAAGAAAGAAGCATTTGCCATTGACTTCAACGACACCCTCTATGTTAATTTCTATGGATTGAAGCACAAAGGAGCATTATTAGGCACAGGTTATGATAAGTGTTATCGCATGGGTAAAAAAATCGTTATCACAGATAGATACGTTAGCAAGAAGAAAAACATGGCGATAGGTGCTCTGGCAGGTGCCAGCGGAGTATTTGCCGGGGCTATTGGCGGTTTAGCAGTCGGTTTAGCAGATTATGGTTTACAAGCCAAATGGGAGAAAGAAGTATGTTATATCATTGATAATGACACAAAAAAGATTACCCTTATAGACCAAGAGATGATGTCAACGCTGCTTGCTGATCATCCTGATCTGTTATCACAATACAATCAGGTGGAGAGCAAGAAGAAAAAGCGGAGTGCCATCACTGTAATGCCTTTGCTGATTAAAGCTGGTTTAATCAAACTGTAAATTTCTACCTTTCGCTTTAGCAAGGACAAAGTCCTGAAAGATCATAGGCGGTGGCGTGAGTCAACAAATCAGATGTTCCTTCATCTTTATTCGCCACAGAAGACCTTGCCGTTACGGATATACAAGCCCTTTGTGGGGACTCCTTTCAAGCGATGCCCCTTGAGATCGTAGATGGAGAGACTATCACGACGTTCTTGTTGTGGACTGCGGATGGCAGTGCTGGTGCCCCACCCTGCCGAAAGGTCATCCAACGTGATGACACGACTGTCGTTCATGCACTTTTTCCACTCCGCATTACTCGTCTGACTGACGAAGTTTCCATTCCAGGTATGATACCACGGCATCCACCACGACCATACCGCTTCCTCGTCAAACTCCTTGTCGACATCGGGTATCGGACCGTTCTCTGCTAAAGCGATCATCTTCTTACCCTCTGTTCGGGTCTTCAGTTTGTCGAACAACACATAGTTGCTCGAGTAGTCGTAGTTGGCATTGTAGATATCCGTGGATATCACGTCGTAATAAGCTAAGCCCGGATCCCAGTCGGCATCGTCATCGCCGGCATTGAACACCCAGATGACATTATGCACGCCCTTCACCCTCACCATCTCATCATATACCAGACGATAGAGTTTGATAAAGGGCTCCGCTCCTTGGCGCCCCCACCAAAACCACCCGCCGCTGGGCTCATGCAGGGGGCGGAAGATGCAGGCGATGCCTGCCTTCTGCAGTTCGAGGAAATAGTCGGCTATCTCATCGATGTCGCTGATGATATACTTATATAGTTGTGAGGAGGTGTTCCACGAACCGTCGGCATTCTGGGCATCGGTAATCTTCACACTACATTTATCCGTATAAAACTCCCAAGTATTACGACTCGGGTCGCGCCAATGCCAGGTGAAATTGGGTATTCCGCCCCGTTGCCACACATCCTTGGCCAGCGTCATGACATTCTTCGTATAACTCTGCGCCCAGCCTTCATCTTTCCCAGACCCTGTAGAGAACAAGAAATCGAAGCCCACCAAGGCGGGATATTTGCCGGATGCCTGATAGACAGCCTTGATATCGTCGTGCTGGGTGATATTTCCATTTGCCGACGCCATATCACCCGTCATCATGCCCGAGATGGTTTTCTTACCGAAGTTATTATAGAGGAAGGTATATAGTTTCTGCGCACAGTCAGCGGCCTCTGCATCAATGGGTTTGGGAGAGATATTGAACGACAGTGAACTGCTGCTTTCAGCGATGCGGATATAGTCGATACGAAACCACGTCCAACTGGGCGTTACCACGATGCTATTGTCACCTTGGTTCATGAAGTAGGTGCCCACAGACGTCTCTCCAAGTCCCTTTGTCACAAAATTACCGCTACTGCCGTTGACGGTCAGCACCGCTATCTTATCACCATAGAGTCCGTCGTACCCCACATAGACGGTGTATTTCCCCTTTTTCGCTGCATGATATTTAAAGGTGATCTTCGCATCCGACTCTGTCAGTTCCAGTGCCTTACCACCCGAATAGCGACTATCCTGTATCAGTTTGCACTGTACATAAGTCGCATTCTCAGCCTCCATCTTAGAGCCTGGCTGCGCCTTCACCGCCATTGTCATCATGACAAGCAGTCCTGTTAATAGGTATGTCAGTTTCTTCATGATCCACCATCTTTGCTGCAAAAATACAGAATTATTCTGAATAAAGGAAAAAATGGGAAAAAATCCGTACCTATGGCTTCGCCGAAGATACTTTCACTCGGCATAACAAATAAATCAAGTTTTTCTTTGTTTTGCGCTCGTTTATCCGTACCTTTGCACCCGGAATCCGCATTTACACATTTATCCATATACAATTTGAAAACATTCGAAGAATTAGGCATTTGCGATGAGATACGCAAAGCCATCAGTGAAATGGGTTTTGTACATCCAATGCCCATTCAGGAGGAAGTAATACCTTACCTGCTGCAGGAAGGTGGTGATATCGTGGCCCTTGCCCAGACAGGAACGGGTAAGACGGCAGCCTACGGCATCCCCCTTCTGATGAATATCGATGCCAGCGACCGCAGTACGCAGGCCATTATCCTTTGTCCAACACGTGAACTATGTCTGCAGATTACCGATGACTTGAGAGGATTCTCCAAATATATGTCGGGCATCCATATCCTGCCCGTCTATGGCGGCACCTCGATAGAGACACAGATAAAGGCACTCTCAAAGGGCGCGCAGATTATCGTGGCAACACCGGGACGACTGATCGATCTGATGAACCGTGGTAAGGCGCACCTCGACATGGTGCTCAACGTGATCCTCGACGAGGCCGACGAGATGTTGAACATGGGATTCTCTGAGGATATCGACACGATACTGGAGGGCGTACCCGAGAGTCATGACACCCAACTCTTCTCTGCCACGATGAGCAAGGAGATAGAGAAGATTGCCAGGAACTACCTGCGTAACTATAAGGAGATCGTGGTGGGCAGCAGGAACGAGGGCGCTGAGAACGTGAACCATATCTACTACATGGTGCACGCCAAAGACAAATACCTCGCATTGAAACGCATCGTGGACTATTACCCGAAGATCTTCGCCATCATCTTCTGTCGCACGAAGTTGGAGACTCAGGAGATAGCCGACAAACTGATCAGAGACGGATATAACGCCGAATCACTACACGGCGACTTGAGTCAGCAACAGCGAGACCTCACCATGCAGAAGTTCCGCCAGCACCTTACCCAACTGTTGGTGGCTACCGATGTGGCAGCCCGCGGACTGGATGTGGATGACCTGACCCACGTGATTAACTACGGACTGCCCAACGATATAGAGAGTTATACGCATCGCAGTGGACGAACTGGTCGTGCCGGAAAGAAAGGCACCTCTATCTCTATCGTCCATACCAAAGAGAAGAGTAAGATACGGGCTATCGAGAAGACCATCGGCAAACAGTTTGTGGAGGAGGATATCCCCTCTGCCCGTGAGATCTGTAAGAAGCAGTTGTACAAGGTGATGGATCAGATTGTCAAGACCGATGTGGATGAGGAGCAGATAGCGCCCTTTATGGTTGACATCAACCGCTTCTTCGAGTATATCGACAAGGAGGATATCATCAAGAAGATCGTCAGTCTGGAGTTTGGCAAGTTCCTCGCTTACTATGCCAATGCCCCTGAGATAGAGAAGCCCGTCAGTGAGAAGAAGAAGGAAAGAGGTGAGCGGACAAGAGGCCCGAAGAAGGCTGAGAAAGGCTTCCGCCGACTGTTTATCAACCTTGGTAAGAAAGACGGATTCTATCCCGGCGAGATCATGCAGTATATCAACCACCATGTGAAAGGCCGTGCGGAAGTAGGACAGATCGATCTGAAGGACACCATCTCATTTATCGAGGTGCGCAAGGAAGATGCTGAGCGCGTGATGCGTGGACTCACCGGCACTGTCTATAAAGGTAGGGAGGTGCGCTGCAACGATGCCGATGAGACACCGGAAGAGCGAGTAGGAAGAGAGAAGAAAGGCAGAAGTGAGAAACCTTCACGCCGCCCTGCCAGAGAACCGCAGCGTAAAGAGCGCAAGCAGAGTCATAAGAACGACTGGCGCCAGTTCTTCACCGATGCCCCCAACAAGAAACCTTTCAAGGGTGAGGAGCCCGACTTTGCCGAAGAGGGATGGGCACGAAGGAAAGTGAAGAAGAAGTAATAAAGTTTAAAAAGACACCCTGGTTATTTGAGGTTATATCAAAACAATTACCTTTGCATCGTGATTAATACGAAATAATTTATTATAACGATGAAAAGGCTATTGTTTTATGTCAGTTGTCTGTTGTTACTAAACTGTATGCTGACAGCTTGCGAGGAGAGTGAAGACGAAGAGAATGAGTTTGCAGACTGGAAAAACCGCAATGAATTATTCTTCAACAACCAATATACCAACGCCAAGGAGAGGATTGGGCAAGGGGACAACTCCTGGCGACTCTACCTCAAATGGTCGTTCAATGAATCGCAAGGACATACTCCAAAAGACTATATCGTTGTGAAAGTACTTGAGGAGGGGAACAAGGACATATCACCTTTATATACCGACCAGGTAGAGGTGTTCATTCAAGGAAAACTGATTCCAAGCAATACGTTCCCCAACGGGTATATCTTTTACAATTCATACAATGACAATAATATGAATCCAAACACCGCTTCTTCGGTCTGGATGTCTGCCGACGGTGAAGACTATGCACTGTCAGGAAATAAAGGCAGATACGTAGACGGACTTGCCACCGCATTGATGCATATGCATCTTGGTGATCACTGGCAGGTGTTTGTTCCTTATGCTTTGGCATATAATGGTGCGTCGCAGCAGGATTTGAAGATCCCTGCCTATAGCACTTTGATATACGATATCAAGCTATTAGGTATCAAACGGCAATAACACTCGGGGAGCTGAAATGATCCGTTTGAGCGATAATTGAATACCCACATCTTCCGTAACCCCATCATCAAGTGGGAAACAGCCAAGTGGGGCGAGATACCTGCCGACTTCGGAAGGAAATAACACACGGTCATTTGGAAGTATCGAGAAAATGATATATCTTTGCCGAAAACGAATGGAGCCGATGATAAACAACGGAGACAACAGAAAAGTGAAACGGATCATTTCAGAACCGACCCCGGTTGATCCTCAGGTTTCTTTTTTCAAAAAAGCGGGTATTCAAATCCGAATATCAGCCATATAGATGTAGTTTATAACAGACAATTTCCTAAGAGATTAGGGAATGCACATAAACAATACGTTGGAATCTATTAGATAAATTATGTATAGAATATTACTGACAATTTTTATTATAAGTATGAAGTCCTTTTCGTACGCAGATAATGTATCTTTGAAAGGTACGATAATTGGAGGAGCTTGTAACACCGTGCGCATCTCTTTTCCATTCATTGGTGATGATGGGAAATATGCGGTTCATGAAGACACGGTTGGGGTCGTTGAAGGTCGCTTTGTTTATACCACAGTAATAAACGGATTAACCCTAGCCAACCTGTGGTATGATGATAAACAATACCCTATCATCCTCTTTCTGGGGAAGGGAGAAACCTGTGTTGAAATAGATCTTCGCTATCCCTATCGTTATACCCAGTCAGGTCTGTCTTTTGATGAAGAGATAGCCGTATTCAGAGAATACATGCAAGCCGATGATAGTTTGAACATTGATATTTTAGAGAGATACAACTCTTCATTATCATCATTGAACAACAAATACAATAAAATGCATATCGACAAAATCGAGTGGGATGTGAAACGAAATACCATATTAGAAGATTGTGAAAGGTTACTAAATTCTAAGACTGGTCATTTGCTGGATTTTTGCAAGACTCATGAGTCATTTAAGATTACAGCAGGATTACTATATGAGTATCTGGATTATGTTCCCTCAATGTATGAAAAAGTTGATTCCATGCTCTTTTACATATCAAATCAGGTGAATAATGATAATATGATGAGGATTCTTAAAAGTAAGATTAAGCAGTCTGCAATTATTTACAAATGCAAGGAATCACCCATTGGTGCCATTGCTCCAGATTTTAAAGGAACAACCCATGATAGAAGAAAGGTCTCTCTACATGATTTTCATGGTCAATATGTCCTATTACATATTGGTCTTGATGATATACTTAATAAATTTTCAAATTCCATTATTTCAGAATTAAGAAATATCAATATGAAAAAAAACAGTTTAGATTTAGAAATCATATCCATTAATCGATACTCGCTAAGCTCAGTTAAAGAATTAAGGAAAGAAAAAATCAATTGGATAATCATCGATGATGATCAGATAAATAGGAAAACCATGCGCGAAGTCACACCAGTCTCAGACATGTATCCTATAAGGTCATTACCACAATTCTTCCTGATAGACAGAAAAGGTATCATAATATATGAATGGAATGGCTTATACAATTATCCAACTCTAGGAAAGATTCAAGAGTTAGTGGATCAAAGTGTGAGCTGAAATGATATGCCCGTTCATCGGGATATGTTATCATGAGCGGTAGAAAGATTATATTATCCTTATTACCCGTTCATCGGGATATATTATCCCGATGTCAGTAATGGCGGATATGCTATCCGCAAATAACCTGAATAACAGAAATAGCTAAGATGCATAATAAAAGCAATAAGCATGGAGCAGCAAACGGTTACGATAAAGATTTTTTTGCGGATAATATATCCTGATATTCATCTTCGGCGGATGACATATCCGCTGGAACGGATGGAGAAAAAGGAGACAAAAGAAGAAAAAGATATAAATAATAATATTTTTTTAAAAGAACTATGAAACTAATAGAATATAAAATTAACAAATACGGTAAGAAACCATTCTTCGGTGTCATTCTTCATGATGGACGGCAATGGCTTTCATTAAAATACAATATTACTGATTACGAACTTGACGGAATCTGTTTCGTAAACAAGCATTTCTTGAAAGATTTGAAAGAGATAGATAGAGGGTCTATGAAATCCAAAATCATCCCACTTAAATATGTGGATTATGATAAAGATATAGAACTGATAAACAAACTTAACATAGAAAACTACCAAGGTTTCTTCAAAAGTCTAAAAACGTTGGGCCAACTCATAGAAATAGGCTTACATAAAAATGAGACCTTTTTTGTAGGTGTAATAAGTGATGTACTCGAAAAATCCTTTATTATTAACAGTATAGACCCTGATGCAAATGACGAGGGTAAAAGGAGAATTGCCTATTCAAAAGTAAGGTATATAAAGATCAATACCGAATACGTTAAATCACTGAGTCTTTATATCAATTGGAAAGGAAAAGGCTTCTAACAAATAATATTGTATTTTTTAACTCTCGGTATATAAAACACTGAGTAACATGAGATGAGATGGGAAATATGAAGCTAGTAGAATACAAAATCAACAGGTACGGAAATACCCCTTTTAATGGAGTACTTCTTGGTGAGAGTCATCAATGGATAGCGACAAAAAACAATGAAACAGATTATCAACTTGATGGATTTTGTTTTATAAACAAGCATTTTGTCAAAGACTTGAAAGAAGTCGACAGAGAGTCAATGAAATCCAAAATCATTCCACTTAAATATGTGGATTACAATAAGGATATAGAACTGGTTAACAAAATTAACATAGAAGACCATCAAGAATTCTTCAAAAGTATAAAAAGATTAGGTCAACTCATTGTAATAGGCTTACACTGGAATGATGCCATCTTTGTTGGGACTATTTGTGACGTTTTTCAGAAATCCTTTGTCATCAATAGCATAGATGCAGAGACGAATGATGACGGGAAAATGAAAATGAAATTCTCGAGTGTTAGGTATATAAAGATTTATACCGATTATCTAAACTCGCTGAGTCTCTATATCAAGTGGAAAGAAAAGCTTGAAAGATCGCATAGAGACGGAGCTGAAATGATCCGTTTGAGCGATAATTGAACCTCACAACTTCCGCAACCCCATCATCAAGTGGGAAACAGCCAAGTGGGGCAAGATACCTGCCGACTTCGGAAGGAAATAACACACCATTCATTTGGAAGTATCGAGAAAATGATATATCTTTGCCGAAAACAAATGGAGCCGATGATAAACAACGGAGACAACAGAAAAGTGAAACGGATCATTTCAGAACCGACCCCGGTTGATCTAAGATTTTTTTGCGGATAATATATCCTTAAATTCATCTTCGGCGGATGACATATCCGCCGGAACGGGTCTTGTTCAAGAACTCGACGGATTACCATGGTAGTATGATCATGGAGAATGACGTGCCGTCGCTTTTATATGAAAATTTGCATAACAATAAAGAAGAAAAACAACCTAAAAGTTGTATAATTCGAATAGTTTGATTAACTTTGCCCCAGAAAGGAAGTGAATTATGACTTATGATAGCATAACTGACGATGGTAGGCTTTGGGCTGTCAAATATGATGATTGTCCAGACAATGCACTCTACATGCTTTTTGAGCAGTGGAACGATGTAGCTTGGCTTTACCAGTTCTTCAAGGAGAATATGGCAGACTTGATGTCATACTTTAAGATAACTGATGTCAATGAGGCTATTTATGATACGATGGAGGATAGCGAGCGATTGCAATGTCTAATTATGGACATCTCGCCAGAAGCAGATTTAGATAAACTGTTTAGACCTTTAGAGAATAGTCGTTTCACAGACATATTGCTGGGCAAGGAAAAGGCTCGGTTGAAGGATGTTTACAGACATGCTTCTTGGCTGAGAATCTATGCTATCAAGTTGGAGTCAGGAATCTACATCATAACGGGCGGTGCTATTAAGCTCACTCGAACCATGCAGGAGCGAGAGCATACGCTTCGTGAGTTAGTCAAGATGGAGAGAGTACGCTCCCACCTGTTGGCAAACAATATCGTTGACAAGGAATCCTTTGATGATTATATGAGTGAATTAGTTTAATATAGAATAGGAGGTATTTATGAAAGATGTAATTGCTAGACTGAAGGATCATCAGTCACCCACACCGTCTAAATGGAAGGAAAGGGCAGAGTGGAGGATGCAGAACAAGTCGTGGCTGCGTCACTCCCAGCGTATTGCTATGAAGATGCTCGAGAAAATGGATGAACTAAGCATGACTCAGAAACAGTTGGCTGATCTGATGGGATGCAGTCAGCAATACGTTTCAAAAGTTCTGAAAGGTCAGGAGAATCTTTCTCTTGAAACCATGTCGAAGATAGAGGACTGTCTGCACATTTCTATTCTCCAAGAAGAGCTGGAGATGGCATAAAACCGTATATCGGGATATGTGTTCCACCGTTGAATTTAGTGATTACTTTGGGTAGTTATAGTCCCTTTTCACACCAGTAAAGATACTCTTTTACACTAGTTATAATAACCTTTCTTACCTAAAATAAGTATATAAAAGTTTCGCAAGCAAGGACGGAGTCCTGAAAGATTGTAGGCGGGGGCGTGAGCCCCCGTTCATCGGGATATGTTATCCCAATGTCAGTAATAGCGGATATGCTATCCGCAAATAACCTGAATAATAGAAACGTATATAATGTGTGAAACGGCAATAAACATGGAGCAGCGATCGTTTATCATAAAGATACTTTTCGGATCACAGATCCTGATATTCAACACCGGCGGATGACATATCCGCCGGAACGGGGATTGCGGGTCAAGCCCGCAATGAGGGGATCAAGTCTGCGATGAAAAGACGGGGACAGGCACGCCCTTCGGGCAGAGCCAGTCCCCGAGTGACGTGCCCCGAGTGTATCTCTAAACCCTCGATCAAAGCGGAGCTGAAATGATCTGTTCAAAGTACTGAAAGTTACTGTTGTGCAATAAAAACGATAAAGAAAGAGGAGATATGTTTTTTTGTGAAGCAATCATTATCTTGTGACCAAAACAAGTTGTTTTGGTTAGGAGAAGGTGATAAAATCCCATGGGAAAAGTCACTTTATCTAAAGCAAAACAAGTTGTTTTGGTATTATGAAGGCCTATGAAGGCAAAAATTTTGCCTTCATTCGTACAATCCATTGACTATTAGCTCCTTATGCAAAATATGAAGGCAAACTCAATTCTAAGCAAAAAAATATGGTTGACATAAAAATCAATGAATTATTTTTTTCTGTTCTCGCTTAATTGTATCTTTGGCTTTGCCGAAGATACTCACACTCGGTATTGCAAAGAAAAACTGCGCTTTTCTTTGCCTTTCACTCGCTAATTAGATAAAATCTTCACGTTCGAGAAAAGAAACAAGTTTCCTTTCTACTCACTCAATCAGATTTTTCGTATCTTTGCACAGTGAGACAAATCTTAAAATAATAGAAATGGAGAATTACAATATACGAAAGACAGGAATGATCGTGGCATTACTCGCCGCCTTGACGATGCTTCCCTTCCTGGGAGCCACGGAGTTTTACACCAAAGGAGAACCGAGAGAGGCTATCGTGGCCGTCACGATGCTGCAGGATAACAACTGGATACTACCGATGAACAACGGTGGTGACCTGGCGTATAAACCCCCAATGCTGCACTGGTGCATCGCCTTATTATATAAGGTGACGGGCGTGATGAACGAGTATCTCTCACGTCTTCCCTCCGCCTTGTCATATATCGCCCTGATCATTGCTACGTTCTTTTTCTTTACCAGACATAGTAACAGAGAAAAAGGACTATATACTGCCCTGCTCGCGCTGACAGCCTTTGAGTTGCACCGCGCGGGAAATGTATGCAGAGTGGATATGATGCTGACCACCTTCGTCGTGGCGGCTATCTATCTCTATTACAACTGGTTTGCCAAGGGATGCAAGGGGTGGCCCCTGTGGGCCGTCGTATGCATGAGTGCCGCAACCTTGACAAAAGGGCCAGTAGGTATAATCCTGCCCACGATGGTCATCGGTGTCTATCTGCTGCTCTACAGACTACGGTTCGTGCCGATTCTCAAAGTGGCGATATGCACGCTCCTCGCCCTGATACTACCTGCACTATGGTATTGGGCAGCCTATCAGTCAGGCGGCGACACCTTCCTGCAGTTAGTCATGGAAGAGAACTTTGGTAGGTTCACCGGTCAGATGACCTACTCCTCGCATGAGAAACCGATATGGTATAACTTCCTGACACTGGCATGGGGATGGTTGCCATGGACAGCAGCACTCTTAGTGTCTCTGTTCTTCCTACCCAAGGGAACACTCTCATGGCAACGAACCAAGGCATTCATCGCAAAAAGGCAGTTGCCCGAGCCATCTGTCACAAGCTACTCATGGTTGGCCTTCCTGCTGATCCTTCTCTTCTACTGCATCCCCACCAGCAAGCGCAGCACCTACCTGTTGCCCTGCTATCCCTTCATGGCATTCCTCCTGGCGAAATACCTTATCTATATTATAAAAGAGTTGAACCTGTCGGTGAAGAAGATCAGATGGACATTCATCGGTGTGATAGGTATCTACATGTTGGTAGACGGTCTTATCGTGCCACTATCCGTCAAGAAGAAATACGACCGTCCGCTGGCTAACTATATCCAAGCGACATTCCCTAACGAAGAGATATATTCATACATATCAGATCCCTTCCTGCGTTTCTTCTGCACAAACTACTACCTGCACGACCGTATCCTCTCGTTCGAGAAGAAAGGACAGACCGCTGAACAGCGAAAGAATACCAAAACGCCTGCTGCAGGTATCCTGATGATCGCAGAGAAAGAACAAGAGGCGTTTAATAAGAAATATGGAAACAAGTATCAGCTTGTTCCCATATCTCACACGGTCAATAAGATGACCGAGCAGAAGTCGCGTATCTTCTTCTATAAGTTCAGGGAGCGGTCGACGAAATAAAGCGGGCGCCGCTTCACCTCTGAATAGATCTTTCCGATATAGGTGCCGATGACACCTAAGGCTGTGGTTACCACGCCACCGATGAACCACAGGGAAACGAGGATGGAGGTCCATCCCTGGATGGTATGGTCTTTGATATACTCATAGACGGCCCAGACGATGGCAAGAACAGATACCACCATCATGATCAGTCCGATGATCGTGATGAACTGCAGGGGAGCTACAGAGAAAGAGGTTATACCGTCGAACGACAAGCGGATCATCTTACTGAGCGGATATTTCGTGGTGCCTGCCTCACGCTCTTTACGGTCGTAATACACGAAGCCCTCCTTAAAACCGACCTTCCTGACCATTCCACGAAGGAAAAGGTTACGCTCAGGATACTGCAGGAGTGCTTTTACGGCACGCTTGCTCATCAACCGGTAGTCGGCATGGTTATAGATAATATCGTTGTCGGCTTTTTTCATCAACATATAGAAAGCCTGTGCCGACCAACGTTTGAAGAAGCTGTCGGTGGTGCGCTGCTTCCTTACACCGTACACCACATCACATCCCTCCTTAAACTGGCGCACCATGTCGATGATCGTGTTCTCATCATCCTGTAAGTCGGCATCGATGGTGATCATCGCGTCGAACTTCTCCACGGTCTCAGAAAGACCGGCCCATACACAGCGCTGATGCCCCACGTTACGCGACAGTTTGATTCCCGACACGTGCGCATCCTCCTTACACATCTGTTCGATAAGCTGCCAAGTGGCATCACGACTGCCATCGTCGACAAAGACAAGATTTGTCTGGGCATCCTCCTTACTGAGTTCTACGATGATTTTCTGCAGTTTGCGGTAGGTAAGCGGCAACACCTCCTCCTCATTATAACAAGGGAGGATAATAGCTATTTTATTCTGCTTGATGGATTCTGTCATTTCGATGATTATTATTGAGGGGATAAAGTTAGTTGGAAAAGCATTAGATTAACAATAAACATTGTTACAATTATGTTACAAAAGTTTGTTTGCATTAAACGGATGAGTGTTAATCAAATCTATTTATTGTAATTAAATATTACATTTAAGTACATAAGAGGGATTTGCTCGTCTTAAATTTAGTTTGTATATTTCACAAAAAGGTTATGAAGAAAATAGGTTTACTATTGGTAATGTTAGTTGAATTCAGTGCAGTTTCTTTTGCACAGTATCCTTCACTGACAGGAGAGGCAGCACAGCTCGTTGACTCTTTGAAGAGATCATGGCGTATACATGCTGATTCTGCATGGGAAAAAGCATTCCCTATTGTTGTTCAGGAAGCTATGGAAGGACGCCCCTACGTACCCTGGGCCAGTCGTCCATACGATTTAAGACAAGCAAAGATTCCCGCATTCCCCGGTGCTGAGGGTGGTGGTATGTATACCTTCGGTGGTCGTGGCGGCAAGGTGCTCGTTGTCACCAACCTCAACGATTCAGGTCCTGGTTCTTTCCGTTGGGCTTGTGAGCAAGGCGGTGCCCGTATCGTGGTCTTCAACGTTAGCGGTATCATCCGTCTGAAGTCACCGATCTATGTACGTGCTCCGTATATCACTATTGCCGGACAGACAGCTCCTGGTGACGGTGTATGTATCGCCGGCGGTTCTTTCCAGGTTGACACTCATGACGTGATCGTTCGTCACATGCGTTTCCGCAGAGGTGAGACATTGGTATGGGATCGTGAGGATTCCTTCGGTGGTAACCCTATCGGAAATATCATGATCGACCACTGTTCTTGTGAGTGGGGATTGGATGAGAACATCTCTTTCTACCGTCATATGTATGATATGCACGACGGGAAAGCTTCCCGCAAGAGTCCTACTGTTAACGTGACAATCCAGAACACCATCTCTGCCAAGGCACTCGACACCTGGAACCACTCTTTCGGTTCTACCATCGGTGGTGAGAACTCTACCTTCATGCGTAACCTGTGGGCAGACAACACCGGACGTAACCCGTCAATCGGTTGGGGCGGTGTGTTCAATTTCATCAACAACGTGGTTTACAACTGGGTACACCGTACAGCTGATGGTGGTGAGTACAGCACCATGTCAAACTTCATCAACAACTATTACAAGCCAGGTCCTCTCACTCCGAAGAATACGCCTGTTGGCCATCGTATCATCAAGGCTGAGAGCCGCAGCCAGAAACTGTTCCCATACAGACAGTTCGGTCGTGTATATGCTGTAGGAAACATCATGGAAGGCAACGAGCGAGTAACCAAGAACAACTGGGATGGCGGTATCCAGACATCCGACGGTGATGGTAACCTCACTCCGACAGAGGCTGCCGTGATGCGCAGCAACGAACCGTTTGCCATGCCTCCTCTCACCATTATCGACAGCGACAAGACCTTCGACTATGTGATGGAGAACGTAGGTGCTACCCTGCCTATTCGTGATATCGTTGACCAGCGTGTGATCGATGAGGTACGTACCGGTCAGGCATACTATGTGAAAGAGTTGCCGAAAGACAATCCTTACGGTGATATGTGGGGACTGTCTCCAAAGAGCATGAACGAGGAAGGTTTCTTCAAGTATCGTCGCCTGCCGAATGACAGTTATAAGAAAGGTATCATCACCGATCCTCGTCAGATGGGTGGCTATCCTACCTATAAAGGAAAGGCTTACAAAGACTCCGACGGTGACGGTATGCCCGATGCATGGGAGAAGAAGAACGGTCTGAACCCCAACGATCCTTCTGATGCCAACAAGGATTGCACAGGTGACGGATACACCAACATCGAGAAGTACATCAATGGTATCAGCACCAAGGAGAAGGTGGATTGGACTGACCTGAAGAACAACCACGACACCTTAAAGGGCAAGAAGAGTCTGATGGACTAATCCCTTATGACAACCATATAAAAAGAGCACCTCACTGAAAGGTGCTCTTTTTATTTGTGTAATCAATTATATCGCTTCAATTATCGGCGTTCTGTATAGCCTTCCTGATGGCAGACTTGAGTCTTTTCTTCTCAGTAGCTGTCAACGGGAAGATATTTTTACAGATATATCTTCTGACATAATCATTACCTGTGGTTAAGTTCTCTTTTTCACTTGCCATAATATGGGATCTTTATGAAAAAGACGCAGCCTAACTACTTATGTACTCAAATAAAAATGTTTGTTTTAGAGGAAAAATTGCGTAATCTCAAGATACTACGGTGCATCAGGTTACGAACACTCTGATAACTGATGCCCATGATCCTGCAAATCTCGTCGTACTTACGCTGCTCGATATAATACAGGTGGATAATCTGGCGCTGGCGAGGTGAGAGCATATCAAAAGATTTCTTGACAAAATTGGTCAACGACTGCTCACGCTCCATGCGCTCACGGTTATATTCATCGGTCTCTGCGATACCACGCATCATACTATCGTCTATCTCGTTGTCGCACAGACGTACATTACGACGGAACTCGTCGTTAATACGATTCTTCAGGGAAACATACAGATAACTGTCGATGTTATTGACAGAATCCAAGATATTCTTCTTTGTATACAGTTTTACAAAGACATCCTGGATGCAGTCTTTTATCATCTCTCTGTCGCTCGTAAATCGTGATCCGAACGCAAAAAGGTTATCTACATGTTTGTCATACAACTGACCGAAATCTACCATTATTGTTTAGAGATAGCTTGAACGTAGTATTTAAGTTGCTGCGAATTTACAAAGAATATTTCGAATAACAATAAATTGTTGCGATATTTTTTCTTTTTTCGCCCAAATTTATCATTATTTATTAAAAATCCGCAAAAAACTACGTTTCTCGAAATTAATCGAAAATGTTCAGCTTATCTTTTTTCTAACCAATAAACAGCTCCGCTCTTAGCTCCCGGGATAGTCAGCTTACCATTACTCTTGATGGATTTGTTAACCATTTTTACCTCACCGCTACGCTGAGCCACCTCATACAGACGATACAGGCCGGCAGCAGCATTGACGGTTGGCTGGTCGCCCCTTGCATAGACAACATATCCCTTATCGGCATTTCCTAATACCAGACAGTCCTGACCATCAGATGGTTTCATCGTCGGGATAGCCTCTGCCAAGGTTGCATTCTGTATATTCAGGTTAGGCAGAGAACCACCGGCCATCATAACAGCCCATCCTGCAGAGTTATAAGAAGGAGAATAATACATCACCGCCTTCTCAGGATAACGGTCACGGTATTCGCGCACTGCCTTATATACCTCGTTGAAGCCTACCGATCCTTGTGGGTACTTACGGATCCACTGACGGGGAGCCATGTTCTTTCCCTCTTGTGCAGCCCACAGGCCCTTGGTGTTATAATGCCAGTAACGGATGTCGATGATGTCGATAACCTTACCAAGCACAGGATCTGCCAGCAACTCATCCTGTGCATCCTTTGTACAACTGATAGCGATCAACGGATGTTTGCCTGTCTCTTTCTCCCACTCTGCAATCGTCTCCAACCAGAAACGAGTGAAATGCAACGGACCCGTATACTCGGCACTGATCATGTGAACGACATTAGGCTGATCGGCCAACTGCTCCAGACACATACGGATATACTGTTTGTGTAAGGGGCGCAGCGCCTCGCTCTTCTCGTTATAGAACTGCTCCGCAATAAAGATTCGCTTATCTCCTGCGAAAGGAACGGGCTCTGGGAAGTCAGTGCCATTGATATTATTGACGGGACGCCACGGACAGTCTACCCAGTGGGCACCAGCCTCCAGGATATTATGCTGGAAGTAATGCTGCTGGAAGAGCATGATACCTTTTGACAAGCCCTTGGAAGCAAACTCCCTCAGACGACTGAAGTACCACTCATTAGGTTTGGTCAGGTCATATCTGCTCAGTCCGTCGAAGGCGACACCCTCCCCCGAACGTGCGAAAGCCTGCTCATAGAATGGTGGGCACACATCGCCACTAGCACGGCGTACACGCTCATGGTCTGTACGGCGCAGATCATACCACAGTCCGTAGTGATGATACATAGCGGTAAAGCCACGCTTATCTAAGTAGTTGACTACCGAGTCAATACGGTCGGTCCATCCAGTGCCCTCCCTACCCGGCACGAATCGTGTGATAGCCGGACGAGCACCACGCTTTGTAAAGTTATCCTTCACGCTGCCTGACCACCAAGGGATATCATACTGATTACCGGTGATGAGTTTGTTATCCAGGGTGATCACACCATTCTTGATGGCAAGCTTTGCTTGTGCAGGACTTGCGGTAGTCTTACCTTTCTTGATCTTATCGATGGTAGGAACACCCTCTGTTGACAGGGATGCCGTGAAGGGCACCTTGTCGATCTGCATCTCCATGGTGACGCGCGGCTGGGTTAACGACTGCTGAGCCATGGCCATGGCCTGCTCGATGGTAGGACTGGTCGTCACGATACCCTCATGACGGATGATATAAGCTTCCACCTTCCTGCCAGTACGTTTCTCCAACTGATCATAGAACAGACAGAAAGGATTGACGAACGCATTACTGCTGGTCCACTCTCCGTTGCCACTGAACGTTCCCCATGCACCATGGGCGCTACAACGGTTGTCGGCATCGGGTGAGTAGCACCACAATGTTGATGCTGTACACTGCCACAACATAGAGTTGGCGGTGTTCCAACCTGTTCCAAAATTAAACTGCTCTACATTACCGAGGTGGATATCATGACCATCGATATTCACGATGTCGAACAACAGTCCGGCAGCCCATGAGCCGACAGAACCGCTGAAATGATGCGCGTTGATGGCATCACACTGTACAAAGGCATTCGGACCGGCAGCCAGCGCACCGGCACAGAAGTCGTGCATACCGTCATAAGAGGCAATACGCTGGAAAAGGCACTGCTGACCACGGGTGGTAAAGACATTCCTGCGCCATCCGCCAAGTTCTGAAACCGGTTCTTTGGATACACAATCCTCTACGGTGATCCTACTGGTATGTTTCTGCAGATTGACAGCCGAACCGGCGAAGTGCTTGAAGTCAACCTTACGTACCCAACTGTCACGCGCATTCTCCATCCGTACACCGTCCCAACAGTGATCCTCATCCTTCTTATTCCAGCTGTTCACCTCAGAGACTAACGACAGATTCTCCACACCACACTCGTTAATCTCTCCTTCATTATATCCTTTTACTAAGAAAGCACCACCGAACTCCTCTGAGATAGTGGTTGTCAACGGGGCATCCACGGTTATCTTATTACCTTCAACAGCAACAACCGTGCGATCCCAAGTGATATCGATATCACCCGGTTTCCATCCGGTATAACCATCTCCGCCGCCAAACTCTTGCATGTTCAGAGAATGTATCCATTCAACTGTTGACGGACGAGTAATCTGAATACGGTCGCCCACCTTCAGTGATGCGGCATTAGAGACGGTAAACGAGCAACTGCCGGCCTTCACCTTACTGTCGGTAATCCTGATGGTGTCACCACCACGGTAGGTGTTTACACCTTCTATATATATAAGGGCTCCACGGTCTACACCTCTTTTAATAAGGGTGGTCTTACCACGTCCCATACCACGGATGACGATACCGGAGATATTGATGCGCAAGGGATTATCGATATTGAATACTCCTTCTCCTAAAAGCACCGCACCGCGAGAACCGTTCACATCCGGCTTCTTGGCTGCCAGATAGTCGATAGCCTGCTGTATGCGAGCACTATTATCACCGTTGATCGGCGTAACATAGATGCCGACGGCTACATCGGGGATATCCACTTCTGAGGCATGGTAGCCGCAAGTGGAGTAATCCATCGGTACATACAACTGTTTCGGGGCTTTCTTCTGTGCCTGCATGAGTGCACAACAGGTTATCACAACCAGCAATAAGGAGAATCTTTTCATCATGAAATTATTTTATTTCTTACAAGACGAATAAGACAACGGTTTGTAACAATCATTATTTCCACTTCTCTCATTTATTGGATAAAATCCTCACGCTCGAGAAAAGAAACGAGCTTCTTTTCTTCTCGCTTACTCAGATTTTTCGTACCTTTGGATAAGGTACTTGCACTCGGCAATACAAAAGAAAAAGAATTTTCTTTTGCATTTCTCTCATTTATTGGATAAAATCCTTACGCTCGAGAAAAGAAACGAGCTTCTTTTCTTCTCGCTTACTCAGATTTTTCGTACCTTTGCAGCATGGTACTGAATTATATTTGGATTGCATTCTTTATTATCGCCTTCATCATTGCTTTGGTGAAGCTGATATTCTTTGGCGACATGGAGGTGTTCCCGGCAATGATGGACGCGACATTCTCCTCGTCGAAGACAGCGTTTGAAATATCTTTAGGTCTCACCGGCGTGCTCTCATTATGGTTGGGAATCATGAAGATCGGTGAGGAAGGAGGCGTCATCAACGTCTTCTCCAGACTCTTGAGTCCGGTATTCACCAAGCTCTTTCCCGATATCCCCAAAGGGCATCCCGCCACGGGAAGTATCTTCATGAATATCGCCGCCAACATGCTGGGACTCGACAATGCCGCCACACCGTTAGGTCTGAAGGCCATGGAGCAGTTGCAGGAGATCAATACGAAGAAAGATACGGCCAGTAACCCGATGATCATGTTCTTAGTATTGAACACCTCTGGACTCACCATCATCCCCATCGGCATCCTGGTGTACAGGGCACAGTTAGGGGCCGCACAGCCTACGGATATCTTCATCCCTATCCTGTTGGCTACCTTCTTCTCTACGTTGGCCGGCGTGATCGTCACCAGTCTGTATCAGCGCATCAACCTGCTGAATCGCACCCTGCTGCTCACCTTGGGAGGTCTGTGCTTGTTAGTAGCCGCTGTTATGTGGGGATTCTCACAGTTTGACAAAGACCAGATGAATGTGATAAGCACTGCCGTTGCCAATATCCTGCTGATGACGATTATCATCGGTTTCATCGTGGCAGGCATGCGTAAGAAGGTGAATGTCTACGATGCCTTCATCGAGGGTGCGAAGGACGGATTCACCACCGCCGTACGTATCATCCCTTACTTGGTGGCTATCCTCGTTGCCATTGGTGTCTTCCGTGCCTCAGGAGCGATGGATGCCTTGATCAACGGCATCGAATGGTGTGTAGCCGCCTGCGGTATGGATGCCGAGTTTGTCAAGGCTCTGCCTACCGCATTGATGAAGCCACTCTCTGGCAGTGGAGCCCGCGGTATGATGGTGGACACGATGACTGCCTATGGGGCAGACTCGTTTGCAGGCAGACTGAGTTGTATCTTCCAAGGAAGTACCGACACCACCTTCTATATCTTGGCAGTATACTTCGGTAGTGTGGGCATTAAATATACACGGCATGCGGTAACATGCGGTCTGCTGGCCGACCTTGCCGGTATCATCGCGGCGATCTTCATCGCTTATTTCTTCTTCGGATGATATAGATTAAGTGAAGAGTGAAGAGTGAAGAGTGAAGAATTTAAGTGAAAAGTGAAGAGTGAAGAGTGAAGAGTGAAGAATTTAAGTGAAAAGTGAAGAGTGAAGAGTGAAGAGTGAAGAATTTAAGTGAAAAGTGAAAAGTGAAGAGTGAAGAGTGAAGAATTTAAGTGTAGGATGAAAAGTGAAGAATTTTGCGAGTAAGCGAGTGCAGAGCTAAGTTTTACTTAAGCTATGCCGAGCGTGAGCAAAATCGCCGAAGGCAGTGAAGAATAATAAGGACGTTTTATAAGTAAAGAACTCCGTCACTCTGTGTCTCTGTGTTAAGAAATTGAGATTGAATAAAAATAAAGCAAACATGGCAAATCTGAAATCATTAGTCAAGGATACGGCGATATACGGACTGTCGAGCATTGTAGCCAGATTTATCAACTATCTGTTAGTGCCCATACAGACCGCCCGTTTTGCTGCTTCGGGGGGTGAATACGGCATTATCACGAATGTGTATGCCTATGTGTCGCTGCTCATCATCTTGCTGACCTTCGGCATGGAGACGACCTTCTTCCGTTTTATGAGTAAGGAGGGAGAAGATCCGAAGAAAGTGTATTCCACCACGCTGACCATGCTCCTGATGAGCACCGTCATCTCGATACTGTTGGTCATGACATTCCTGCACCCGATCGCTGCAGCGGCAGGTTATGCCGATCATCCGGAGTACGTGGCAGTGATGTTCATCACCGTGGCAATCGATGCCTTCACGGCCATCCCCTTTGCCTATCTGCGTTATCTGCACCGGCCTATTAAGTTCGCCACACTGAAGATCATCAATATCCTGCTGAACATCACGCTAAACATTCTCTATCTCATCGTTCTGCCCGCCTTGCAGTGGGATCCCTTCGGTATATACGACGAGCAGTTCACCCTCGACGTGGCCTTCGTCTTCTATATCAACCTATTCTGCACCTGTGCCACCTTACTGATGTTGTGGAAGGAATGGGGCGGCAGGAAGTTTGTCATCGACAAACCAACGTGTAAGCGGATGCTCAGTTACACCTGGCCACTGCTCGTTATGGGACTGGCAGGTCAATTGAACCAGGCGGCGTCACAGATCTTGTTCCCCTATCTCTTCGACGGATCACAGGAAGAGGCTCGTGCACAATTAGGTATCTATGGTGCCTGTATCAAGATTGCCATGATCATGGTGATGATTACCCAGGCATTCCGGTTCGCCTACGAACCGTTTGTCTTCGGCAAGTCGAAAGAGAAAGACAACCGTGAGACCTACGCCCAAGCCATGAAGTTTTATCTCATCTTCACCCTCTTGGCCTTCCTGGCTGTGATGGGATACATGAATATCCTGAGATACCTCATCGGTTCCGACTACTGGGAGGGACTCAAGGTAGTACCTATCGTCATGGCCGCCGAGATTATGTTCGGCGTGTTCTTCAACCTTTCCTTCTGGTATAAGTTGACAGACAGGACCATCTGGGGAGCCTACTTCTCAGGTATCGGTGCTGTCGCCCTGATCACCATCGACATCCTGTTTATCCCGAGGTTCAGTTATATGGCCTGCGCATGGGCAGGCGTTGCGGCATACGGCACATCGATGCTCCTCTCCTATTTCATCGGACAGCGTTACTACCCCATCTCCTATCCTATCAAGGATATGGTTATCTATACCCTTCTGGCTATCGTGTTGTTCGGAGGGATCCAGTTGGCAAACGCCCACCTCTCCTTCTGGGGAGCCCTCATCGTCAATACGCTGCTCATCCTCCTCTTCATGGCGTACATCATCAAGAAGGACCTGCCGTTGAGGATGTTTAGAGTGTAGAGTGTAGAGTGTAAAGTGTAGAGTGTAAAGTGTAGAGTGTAAAGTGTAAAGTGTAGAGTGTAAAGTGTAGAGTGTAGAGGTTAGACCCTCGTTGTCGAGAGATTGCGGATCAAGTCCGCAATGAGGGCAAAAGTCAAAAGTTGCGAAGCAACCAATAGTTATCGTTATCGTTAACGTTAACGTTTTAAGGAGGGGTTGCGATAGCGAGAAAGTCGCGATTAAGCGAGGGCAGAGCCAACCGACGCTCGAAGCAAGAGTAGAGCCAAGCTTGCTTGGACTATGCCTTGCAAGGAGGAGGAAAACGGAGTTAAGTTTACTTGGACTATGCCGAGCATGAGCGAGTTCGACGAAGTCAATGTCAGCTGGTGCTGCGATCGATGACACGTTGTCAAAAACTCCCTCCCCCTCCGGGGAGGGTTGGGGAGGGGCTCAACAATCATGCCGCCCCTATGATGGGGCGAGCATACCTTAGTGTAAGAGCGACGAGAAGGAGCGGTTACATCCCTCCCTTGGAAAAGGGAGGGCGTGGGAGGGATCGAAGCCCCTCCTTAGGACAAGGAGGGGTTGGGGAGGTTGTGATAATAACGATATTACTAATTAAATACAATATAACAATGAAAAAAATCCTTTTTGCAGTATTAACCCTCTTCGCCACGTTACCGACGATGGCAGACGAGGGAATGTGGACACTCTACAACCTGCCGGAGGCTGTTTACAAACAGATGCAGGCAGAGGGTTTTGAGATGCCCTACAACCAGTTGTACAGCAGCGACAATGCTATCAAGAACTGTGTGATCAACTTCTCGGGCTATTGCTCAGGCGTGGTGGTATCACCCAACGGACTGGTGTTCACCAACCACCATTGCGGTTTCGAGAGTATCCGTAGTCACTCCACCGTGGAGCACGACTACATGTTGAACGGTTTTATCGCCAAAAGCTACGAGGAAGAACTGCCAAACAAGAATATGTTCGTCAGTTTTATGCGTGAGCAGTTCGACATCACCGACCGTCTGTTCAAGATCGCCAAGGAGAAGAACATCCCCGACTCCGACTGGGACGGACTGATTGAATCTTACATGCAGCAGTTGAACGACTCCATCAAGAAGATCGACAAGACCTTGCACGTAGAGATCCAACCATTCTATGAGGGCAACAAATACTACGCTACGGTGTATCAGTTGTTCCCCGATATCCGTCTGGTCTTCGCTATCCCTAAGTCGATGGGTAAGTTTGGTGGTGAGACCGACAACTGGATGTGGCCCCGTCAGACCTGCGACTTCTCCGTCTTCCGTATCTATGCCGATCCTAAGACCAACGGTCCGGCAGAGTACAGCAAGGATAACGTGCCCTATCATCCCAAATCATGGGCACCCGTGAGTATGCAGGGATATAAGGATGGCGACTTCTCGATGACCATCGGTTATCCGGGTTCTACCAACCGTTATCTGAGCAGCTACGGTATCCGTCAGATGCGTGAGGCCGAGAACAGCACCCGCGCTCAGGTACGTGGTGTCAAGCAGGAGGTGATGAAGAAGCACATGGATGCCTCTGAGGCCGTGCGCATCAAGTACGACAGTAAGTACGCACAGAGCTCCAACTACTGGAAAAACTCCATCGGAATGAACAAATGTATCGATTCCATCGGCATCATCCGACAGAAAGCAGAGTATGAGCAGAAGATCCAGGCCTTCCAGGATAAGACCGGATATCTGAAAGGACAGCTCGACTTCGGTAAGATGAAGCAACTGTATGATGAGGTGCTGGAGCCCACACGCTCGATCTATTACTTTATGGAAACCTTCCGCCGCACCAACGAACTGACCACCCGTGCCATGCGTGTGAACGGTGCCGGCTACGAGTTGAAGGGTCCGGATGGCAAGCCCAACAAACAGTATTTCGAGATTCCCGACAATAGTGAGGAGTGGGACGAGGCCCTCGACAAAGAGGTGTTGGCCGTTCTGCTTGAGAATTACAAGAAGCATGTGCCTGCCAAGGATCTGCCTGCCTTCTACCAGACCATCAGCAAGAAATACAAGAATAACTACGCCAAGTACGTGAACGACGTCTATAAGAAGTCGTGCCTGATGAAGGGTAAAAAGATCTATCCGAACAAGAAAAAGTATCTCAAGGATCCCGGTGTGCAGATGGGTCTCGACCTGATGGCTTGCTACAGTGAGATCCAGCAGAACCTGCCTGAGAAGATGCAGGAAATCGCCCTGCAGGAGAAGTACCTCTGTGCAGCCAAACTGCGCATGGAAGAGGATATGCCCCACTATAGTGACGCCAACTTCACCATGCGTCTGAGCTACGGACAGGTAGGAGAATATCTTCTGAATGGTAAGCCCTCTGGCTACTACACCACCGCTGAGAGTATCGTAGAGAAGATGAAAAAGGCCGATTTGATCGAGGAATACTACGCTGAGCCTGTCATGCACGAGTTGTTAGGTGCTAAGGACTTCGGCAAATATACCGATCCGAGAACAGGTAAGATGCAGTTGTGCTTCCTCACCAATAACGACATCACCGGTGGTAACAGCGGTTCTCCGATGTTCAACGGCAAGGGCGAGCTTATCGGTCTGGCTTTCGACGGCAACTGGGACAGTCTGTCAAGTGATATCTTCTTCGACACGAAGTTAGCCCGTTGTATCGGTGTGGATATCCGTTATGTCTTGTTCATGATGGACAAATGGGGACATGCCGACCGACTGATCAAAGAGATTAACGCACGATAAAAACAACTGCTTATGAAGAAAACTATCTGCTTCCTCATCCTGTCACTCTGTCCTTTGCTGTCGTTCGCACAGCAAAGGACAGAGATGATCGACCTGCAGGGAACATGGATGTTCTCCCTGGATCCAAACGGCACTGTCACCGAGACGTCACGACTCACCGACGAGATACGCCTGCCGGGTACCACAGACACCAACCGCAAGGGAAACACCCTGACAGACACCCTGCAGACCGGACACCTGTCACGCCTCTACTCGTATGTGGGCAAGGCATGGTATAAACGATATGTGGACATTCCCGAAGACTGGAAGAAGAAACGTATCATGCTCTGTATGGAACGCACCAAGCCCTCGACAGTGTACATCGATGGGAAGCAGATAGCTTCTAACAATAATATCTCTACACCACAGGAATACGACCTGACGACAGCACTCAAACCGGGAAGGCACGTGCTCACCATCATGGTGGACAACAGCGAGCATCGCGTTCCCAAACAACTGATCAGCAATTCACACGCCTACACAGAAGATACTCAGACTAACTGGAACGGTATCCTCGGCAATATCTTCCTGAAAGCTACCGACCCTTTCTATATCGAGGATCTGCAGTTGACCATGGAAGCCGCCAACAAAACGGTGAGGATAGACACCTGGCTAAAGGGGGAAGTGAAGAAGAAAACTGCCATAAACTATATCCTGATCCCTTGGGCAGCCGGCTATGGTATTGTGGTGGCCAAGCAGGAGATACAACCTACAAAAGAGACGCAACACCACCTGACACTCACCTATCGCAATGACAGTCTGGAGCTATGGAGCGAGCATCACCCGAACCTCTTCCGCATACGGGTGGAGATAGAGAACGGCGATGCCACCGAGAGAACATTCGGACTGAGGGACTTCACCACGAAAGGTACTCAGTTCTTTATCAACGACAAACTCACCTTCCTAAGGGGAAAGCACGATGCCTGCGTATTCCCGCTGACCGGTCATGTGCCCATGGACGTAGGCACCTGGCGACGCTACCTGCAGATATGCAAGGGCTACGGCATCAACCATATCCGCTTCCACTCATGGTGCCCACCCGAGGCTTGCTTCTTGGCAGCGGATATCGAAGGCATATACCTGCAACCGGAACTGCCCTTCTGGGGGAAGTTCGACAAGGATGATATCCCACTGATGGACTTCCTATATAAAGAAGGTATGAACATCATCCGCACCTACGGGCATCATCCCTCATTCGTGATGTTTGCCTTAGGCAACGAACTGAGCGGGGATACTGAGGCCATGGCAAGATTCATCAATGGATACCGCAAAATAGACAAGACAAAACTGTACACCTTCGGCTCCAACACCTTCTTGGGATATGGCGGATGGAAGGATGGAATGGACTATTTCACTACCTGTCGTAACGGTGGAGAGAAATGGGGAACGTTTGATACCCACACCCGTGGTTCCTTCTCGTTTGCCGATGTCTACGACGGCGGAATCATCAACAGCACCTATCCCAACACCCTCATCAACTTCTCAAAGGGCATCAAGGGTGTTCCCATGCCGGTGATCAGTCATGAGACCGGACAGTTCCAGACCTATCCCGACTATCGTGAGATCAACAAATACAACGGTGTGCTGTATCCCTATAACCTGAAGGAATTCCAGAGACGACTGCAGAAGGCCGGCATGCTCGACCAGGCTCTTGATTTCCACAAGGCATCCGGAGCATGGAGCGTACAACTGTATAAGGCGGATATCGAGATGGATCTGCGTACACCGGGCTTCGGCGGCTTCCAGTTGCTCGACATTCAGGACTATCCCGGACAGGGCAGTGCCTACGTGGGTATCCTCGATGCATTCATGGAGAGTAAAGGACTCACCACCCCGATGGAATGGCGCCAATGGTGCAACGACGTGGTGCCCCTGCTACTCTGGAAAGGCTACACCTGGAACAACGACGCATGGGAGGGAACCATCCAGATAGCCAACTACGGGGAGACATCCTTAAAGGACAAGAAACTGTCGTGGACCATCCGTTATCCCGACGGTCGTGTGCATAGCAGTGAGACATTCACGATCAACAACGACAGTATCGGACTCTTCACCGCCGCCACTGTGAAAGGCAAACTGAATGACATCCAGAAAGCCACCCGACTGGATCTCGTCTTGCAGATAGAAGGCACACCTTACCACAACACCTATCCGATGTGGGTATATCCGGAGAATAAGATCCAGGCAGCCGACACGAAAGGCATCATCATCACGAATACATTATCCGATGAAATCGTGAAAAAACTCCAACAAGGAGCCAAGGTGCTGTATATGCCCGACACCACCTCCATGGGGAAGAACAGAAATGATATCGTGCGTACACAGACCGTGGGAGGACTCTTTCAGACCGACTACTGGAACTATGGCATGTTCAAGACCATATCAGGGAACAACAAGCGTCCGGTAAGTCCCGGCACCTTAGGAATCCTCACCGACCCCAAGCATCCGATCTTTAAGGACTTCCCCACCGACAGTCATACCAACTGGCAGTGGTTCCCCATGATCAAGGCCTCCAACCCCTCTATCCTCGATGAAACCGAGAAAAATTACCGTCCTATTGTACAGATGATCGATAACATTGAGCGCAACCACAAGTTAGGTCTCATCTACGAGTACAAGGTAGGAAAGGGCAAGATCCTCGTCTGCATGTCACCGCTCAATCAACTGCAGCAGTACCCCGAGGCACGACAACTCTACAAGAGTATCCTCCACTACATGCAGTCAGAAACATTCCATCCTGCCGCCCACAGGTAGGGACTTAGTTTATCTATGTACGAATAAACTCCGTTGGTAAGCATACCAACGGACATATATGAAGTAAGCCCCTACAAATATTATAATTATTTACCAGCCAATATGAGAATGATGACAACGCATAATAGCAAAAGAAGGAAGATACTGCATTTTTTCTATATCTCCGTTATTCTCTGCATGATATTCTCATGTGGCGGCCATCGCTATCCGCAGCAGTTGCTTACCGCCGACAGTCTTACTGAGGTGAATCCCGACAGTGCCGTATCATTATTACGGCAACTGAGCCCACAGATGCAACATGAACGAAAGGCCGTTCGGATGTACCACCGACTGCTTACCGTCAAGGCGGCTGACAAGGCCGACCAGCTACAGCCCGTGCCTGACTCCATCCTCCCAATAGTAAAATACTATGAAGGAAGGGGCGACAAGCGTCTGCTCCCCACCGCCTATTACTATGCCGGCCGCATTTACTACGAGCTGCACGATGCACCGCAGGCACTCGATTATTTCCAGAAAGCGGCAGAGGTGGCAGGAGAAGACTGGAACTTGGAAGGATGTATCTACAGTAATATAGGTTATCTGTTCTTATATCAAGGGCTGTATAATGAGATGAAGGACGCATTTACCAAAATGTATGAGATTTCTAGGCAACATAATGATACCATCGGAATGATACAAGGTTTAAAAGATATATCTACCTCTTTGGAAGCAGAGGACAAGCATAAAGAGGCCCTTCATCATTTACTTAAGGCTTATGAGCTTGCCCAACAAACTCACTCACAAATGATAGTAAATAGCGTTGAGGTGTCTTTATCAGGTCAATACATGTTTATGGGAAATTATGTCGAAGCACTTAAACATGCTCGAATATCTCTTGAACATTTAAATACGATGGATAGTAGTGCTGTTTATTCTTTAGTTGCAGCAATATACAAAAAAATGGGAAATGAAGATTCCTTGCTGTATTACTCCCAGAAAATAGAGCAAGTAGGACATATCCATGCTAAGGATTCCGCATACAAATTCATGTCAAAAATATATCTACGCCGCGGTAATGTCAAAGAAGCGAATAAATTTTTTGATAAATATCTGTTAATGGATGACTCGCTTAGAGAAATAACAAAGACCGAAGCCACGAAGAAAGTCCATTCCCTATATAATTATCAACTTCGAGAGAAAGAGAACGAAAAATTAAAAAAGAAGAACAGAAATAGTGTGTTACTGATGGTGCTCATGTTTTTTACTTCATCTATGATCATAATAGTCTTGGTTGGCTATCAGAATCATTTAAGAAAAAAACATGTAAGGGAGACACTTATGCTTAAATATGCAGAATATTTGAAAGAAAAGAAGCTTCAAGATTCAGAACTTCAACTACAGAGCAATAATGAGAGGATTCGTTTTTTGGAGAGGGAACTTGAGAAGAAAAAACAGAAATTATTATCAGAGGATATTATTTCCCAAACATCACCAACTGGAAACGCAGATGTTAATACCACTGTCCGCAATACGCTGATATATCAAAAATTTATCAAAATGGCAGATGGTAACTCCCGACAACATCCTACCGATGAGGACTGGCATGAACTAGAAGGATTACTTTCAACAGTATATGATCAATTTCCTATTAGACTCAAGATTGTATGTAATCTTTCCAAACGTGATTATCAAATGTGCCTGTTGATAAAAATTAAGATGCGTCCTCAGGAAATTGCAAACATCTTCTCCATAGAGAAATCTTCTGTGTCCTCCCAAAGAGCCAGACTGTACAAAGATCATTTTGGCGAGAAGAAGAAAGCAAAGGCTTGGGATGAATATATTTTGTCTCTTTAGATGATTACGACAAAGAGAAACCCGCTTGTAATCACCTGTAAATCAGCAAGAAAATAAATGCAAACTTTTTGCAAACTTTTTTTCTTGCACTTATTACTCATACTTTCTATATTTGCGTCAAATTTATTAATCTTATAAAATGCAGCTATGAGAAAGTATTTATTATTAATGATGGGTCTCATGATTTGTTCTATGGGATTCGCCCAGGAAATGGAGGATCCGGAAGAAGAGGCTGAGTGAGAGATCAAATCGGGACTCTGAAATGATCCGTTTTAATAAGACTCATCTAAGTTTTCATTAATCGCAGTATCGCAATAAATAAATGACCCAAAATAATCATGATTCTCTTTGCAGGATGAAAAAGTTTCTCTATATTTGCCAGTAGTATGTCCAAACGCTAAGCAAAATCTAAAAGTCAAGTCAACAACAATATAACTATAAAGAAAGGAAGAGATATGAAGCTAATACGGATAATAAAACGGATCATTTCAGAACCGTCCCCAGATAATCAAAGATACTTATTTATATTTTTGTTTCTGATATATACTGCCCAGTTTTTTGCCCAGACAACAGTTGAGGTGACTGGTACTGTAAAGAGCCAGGATGGTGAAGATCTGCCAGGGGCGGTTATCAGGTTGCAGCAAGGCAATGAGAAGGTTGTGCAAGCTGTGGCAGATGGCAATGGTCTTTTCCGTGTCAATGTAAAACAAGGCACTTACCAGCTGGAGGTAACGTATGTAGGATTTATCCCCTTTCAGGCAAATGTAGACGCACGAAAGAATACACACCTGCCCATTCTGCTGAAAGCAGACAGTAAGGAACTGGGGCAAGTGGTGGTGAAAGGTCGCTTTGTCACGTATGACACCAAGGGCTACCGTGCTAATATCCAAGCTATACCGATGCTGAAAGGACAACCACTTGACGACGTACTGCGCTTCATGCCTGGTATCAGCATAACAAACAATCAAATCAGTGCCTACCACGAAAATATTATCGCTGTGTATGTGAATGGCAAACAGCTGAGAGTAAACGGCGATGATCTGCTTCAATTGCTGCATACCTACAACTCGCAGAATATCAAAAACATAGAACTGCAAAACAGTACAGTAGAAGCAAATGCTTCAGGCAGTGGATATGTACTGCGCATCAATACCCTGAATCCTCAAGACGGAGGATCAGCAACAGTAGCTTTACAGACAAATGCCTCCAACCAAACAGGAATCTATTTCATGCCAAATGCCAACTTGATAGAACAGACGGGAAAATGGTCTGTGTTTGGATCTGTAAACGTCACACCCTATATGAAACGGGAATCCGATCATGAACAAATTACGGATTTTATCACAACAGGGATACAACGTGTGAGCAAAGAAGAGCAAACACTAAAACTGAATCCTACAGTAAGAGGAAACTTTACCGTAAGCTACGACTTCAGTCGCAAAAGCAGTCTTACACTGGGAACCAATATTACAACGCATAACACCACAAACCATATAGATGCCACCAACCAAATATCTGGAGCAGAAGGGATAGGCATACAAGAAGAAAAGAGCAGTGTGAACAAGTTTGCTCAAAGAAGGCACATTGACCTGATCGCAGACTACAGGCTAACACTGAAAAAGGCGACATACAACGCCGTGGCATCCTATACAAAGAACAATAACGACATAACCAACAACCGTACTATCTTTGGTAATGGGGTAAAAGACAATAACAAGATCAACATTCAACGGGATAACCATGACCAACTGCTATCGTTGATGACCTCGGGCAAATGGAACCTGACGAAAGAGCATATCCTCTCACTTGCACTGACCTATAACAAATGGGACAACAACATTGATAATTGGCATGCAGAGCATAAAAAATATGACTATCAGGAAGACACATACATTGCAAATGTGGCATACAATTTCGTGCATAGTCCGATAGACATCCAGGTGGGTACATCAATAAGACACACCCACATGAAGCTCAAGTCTATGACAAGCCGGAAATACAATGACTTGTTGCCATACCTCGTGTTCTCCTTCCTGAAAAATCCCATGAAGGGTGAACGCCTACAACTGTCATACCGACATGAGATAGACTATCCCATGTTGGGCAATCTCATACCGGAAATGCAATGGAGTTCTGAATATACCTATCAGTTGGGTAACATGGATCTTGACCCTACACGTCTGCACATCGTGAACATGGTTGCCTCTTTGCATCAGTTAACCCTTACAGGAACATTCACCCACAGCAAGGGAAGTGTCAGGATGCCCTTCCTGGATGGAACCGCAACGGGTATTACAGAGGAAAACGGACTGAGAACGAATAGACTGCTTGTTTCTGCCCAGTATCCCTTGCAAATAGCAAAGACATGGACGGTACAACTCTCAGGTGATATTCAGATCGTAGGCGAACGTTTACAGAAAGAAAAATTCGACGACACGGCATGGCGTGCCGGAGTAAACATCATGGGAATGCTTCCCTGGAACATACGGTTAATGAACAACGCCAGTTTAACCCTGCCCATGAACAGCATGTATGTACATGAAAAACATGGAGTATTCACGAATATTCTCACGTTGAGCAAATCATTCATGAAGAATAAATTGACCACAAGACTGGCATTCTTCTATATAGGAAAGAGAGAACAAATCATCGAAAATGCCGCATTCCGTATAACACAACGTGACCAGCAAAGCCATTTCCGCACGGCACTCACATTGTCTTACAATTTCAAATGGGGCAACAAACGGGTTGTCAACAGGCATAGACTGAATGACAATATGGAGTGGAAACGTATGGATGAATAGCTTGGCGACCTGTTCATCGGGATATGTTATCCCGATGTCAGTAATGGCGGATATGTTATCATGAGCGGGAGAACATAGCTCCATATACCGGTTATTAACACTTAGAAAAGATTATGTGTATTATGTGTACATTATTAGGTTTAGACAAAACAGCAGATTATGAAACATTGAAGGAATGGTGTTTGACTGCGTGTGATTATTTATTGAAAATTGATCCACAACATTCATTCTTAGTAAAAGAGATAGAAAAAGTAATCTTAAAGATTGATATAAGAAAGAAAAAAAATGATATGTGGGCTTTGTATAAAGAATTACATCTCTGTTTAAGAGATTTGCCGCCAAATCAAATTGAGGAATTGAATCAAATCCTAACAGAGAAGTTCGGCCATAATCTTGCTGATGTGGCGAAGATGGAGACTAAGGCCATTGAGAAGATCATCAAACGTGGTAGGATTAGAAATGACACAGAGTATAGGTTGGTATGGCAGCGTGAGGATGAAATCTACACGGATGACAGCCAGTTCGAGTATGCAGAAACGTTGCGAAAGCTACTGTCAGATTACGAAGATCAAAAAGAGGTTAAATGATAATGTCACGGAAAAACTATCGGGGATCATGTAGATGAGTATTATGGATATTAGGGATATCACCCCGTTCACTTGGATTTGGGATCAAAGCAGGACTCTGAAATGATCCGTACTGGCAAGATTCATTGAATTGTACTATAAGCCGATAGTTATTTTTATCCAATTCGGATAATCTTTTTTGGATAATATTTTGGAGATACGAAAATAATCCGTTCCTTTGGATATACATAGAAGTTATCTTATTCGCAGCAAATGATGAACCAGAATAATCGTGATTCTCTTTGCAGGATGAAAAAGAATCTCTATATTTGCCAGTGGTATACAAACGATTAAGTAATCGCTAAAAGTCAAGTCAACAACAATATAACTATAAAGAAAGGAGGAGATATGAAGTTATTATGGATGATAAAACGGATAATTTCAGAACCGACCTCGGCTGATCTTGAGTATAGATAAATTATATGGTCGATAAAAGAAGTAATCATGAAAAAGAAATTTGAATATTTTTTAAATGCCATACATTATTGCATATATATAGAAGAGGTTTGGTCAAATAAGATAATAAAAATAATAGTAGATAAAATAATAGGATGCCATTCTAAACGATATAAACAGAAATTCTTTTTGCATAAGAATAACCAAAAAAAGGGGGTAATAAAAACAAATAAAGATTTTATTTCTGATTTTAGCATTGGGCTTTCCCATCATTTGTTTGGATACTTCTATTCAGGTTATTCCGCTTTCATATCATTCATTCTTCTAGGTATTTCTGATAAGATGTTCGATAATATAAATTTGATCTATGCTGCTATCCTTTTTGCATTTCCTATTGGAATATGCTTTATACCGGCATATTCTGCAGTTTTCTCCAAAGACGTTTTTCTAAGATACTTTGAAATATTTAAAAAAGAGAATGAGCAATGGCATAGGAAATGGATATATATTACAATCTTTTTTTGCATTGGTTCTATAATAGTATTTTTTTCAGGTATAATTATTATGTCAGTTATTGGACATTGAAAACCGTTCATCGGGATATGTCATCCCGATGTCTGTAATAGCGGATATGTGGATCACTTGGGGATTCTGAAATGATCCGTTTTTAACGATAACCTCATTCGTCGGGATATTCTTATATCCCGATTTTTTTGTGATGAGGTTTTCCTTTTACTCAAATGCCAGTATACGCTTATTAATCAGACTATTATCTCAAAAAGTCCCTCTACCTCTCCTTCTACCTTATTGACGTTACCTTCCCCTCACCTAACCTCATTCCCGCTTACGCGCCCATTCCCGAGCTTCGCTCGCCTACCCGTAGCCTTTCCCGTAGCCTTTCCCCACAGGCGTGGGGAGAGGGATACTTAACAGATCAAGCGTCGGGGACAGGCATGCCTTAGCGGCCCTTTCCCCGCTGCGACTTATTCGGGGACAGGCACACCCTTCGGGCAGAGCCAGTCCCCGAGTGGAAAGAGCCAGTCCCCGGGTGTATGAACGGATTATTTCTGAACTAATCCCAGGTGATCTTACAGTCTGATGGCTGCCGACAGTATCAAGAGCAGGGCAGGAGTGAGAAAGTAAGATGGTAAAATGACAGATTGGGGGTGTTTTTAGTGACTAAAACTGTATTGCGCTGTACTGGCGCACTGTTGTGCAGGCTATTGGCACTGTAGTGCGCTATATAGGCGCACTCGTGTTTTAAGCACTTTTGTGATATGGGAAAGGGGATCAATTGGGGACGGAGCTGAAATGATCCAGTCCGGCGATATACATTTAAGTAATTTTATTTTCGGTAAGTGTATGAACTAAAAAGAATCACAATTCTCTTTGTAGGATGAAAAAGTTTCTCTATATTTGCCAGTGGTATACAAACGATTAAGTAATCGCTAACAGTTAAGTCAACAACATTAATATTATTTTGGGAAATGAAAAAATATATATTATTAGCCTTTGTTACATTATTAACATGGAGCGCTGCTACGGCACAAAAGTGGTATATTACCCCTCAGATAGGAATCAACCTGTCGGATTTACAGGGAAGTGATAAACATGATTATTTTAATACTACAACAGGTTTTGTCGGTGGTGTAGAGGTAGAACGACGTCTTAATGATCGATTAGGAATCTCTCTTGGAGGCTTCTATTCCATTAAGGGGAGTAATCCTAATATTACATATGTGAATATTGAAACGAGGGAGAATGTGAAAGTCCTTGACCATCATTATCACTATGAACAGATTAAGTTGAGTTATTTGAGTCTTCCCCTTCTTGTTAATTTTCACTTATGGAAAGGACTTACCTTAAAAGGAGGTATCCAGTATAGTCATAATATCAGAGCACGTGAAAAAAGGCAAGGTGAGGGATATATATCTCCACTAATTAATAGTTATTTTGTTGGGACACCAACAAATCATTCTGTTATAGCCGATTTTTATCGGGGAAAGAAGCCTCAAGCCCCTACATCGGACAATATGCCAGATCCAGAAAGAATAGATGGGCATTCTACTAAAGGCATAAAAAGTTACATTCATGCTGCAGACATTGCTATTCCATTGGGCATCTCTTATGAGTATAAACATATTGTTTTGGATGTGCGTTACCAAATAGGACTCACCAAAGTATTCCGTCAGAGGAACTGGGAGTTGGGCGTTGAAAGAGAGGATAATATTAAGAATGCCTGCACAAGTATCACCATAGGATATAGGTTTGGCTTATAGATTACATACACCAGTAAAGATACTCTTTTCCACCAGTTATAATCACCTTTCACAACAGTTATAAGTATACCTGATAGCAATAGTGATCCCCTTTTTATCTCTCTCCCCCTTCGGGGGAGTCGGAGGGGGCTCATGGGTCGTTCGTTTGTGGCTCATTGGCCGGACCATTGAGTACCATGGGCCGGGCCATTGCCCCCCAATCGTTTTTTGATCAAAGAATAAGTTGATATGATTTGTTTTAGCAAGAAAGTTTGAAAGATCATTTCATCTCCACTAAAAATTGTGTATTAATCTCTTTATCAGATGTTTATCCAGAAATCACCTCCACTAAATCCCCACCTAACTCCCACCTGATCTCCACTACGACAAGACGTAGAAACTACACGGATATCAGTGGAGATGTAGTGGAGATGTAGTGGGGATTAGGTGGAGATTGATTTTACGTATCTTATTGATAACAAAGTATTTGCAGACATTTAGGTGGAAGTGGAGATGCGCAGAGACATGATCAGCCCGTAGGGCGCCAGAACATAGGCGGGGGTGTTAACCCCCGTGGAGGGAGCCCCACCCCAACCCTCCCCGATAGGGAGGGAGATGCGCAGGGTTATAATTAGCCCCTTGGGGCGATAGAACATAGGCGGGGGTGTTAACCCCCGTGAGGGCACGTAAGTCCCCGAGCGACACAACAAATCTGTCACCCCTTTGTCAATTGCGGGGACAGGCACACCCTTCGGGCAGAGCCTGTCCCCGAGTGGAAAGAGCCTGTCCCCGAGTGACTCCCTCCCTAGGGGAGGGGCTTCACTATCAATTATCAATTTTCAATTATCAATTAAATTCAACACAGAGGCACAGAGTAACAGAGTTTTCCTCTAATAATAATCTCTGTATCTCCGTATCTCTGTGTTTATATCCGGAGCAGATCGCGGATCAAGTCCGCGATGAGGGGATCAAGTCCGCGATGAGGGGGCAAGCCAGCAATGAGCGATCTTATGCATCGGCAAAGACCTTGCCATCTTCCAATGTAACCTGCAACTTGGTGTACTCACAGTGGAAGTCGTGTTGCAGACGGTCGAGATAGCGGGCACTCTCCCACTTACACATCGGCAGGTCGTGCAACAGGTAATTGCCACATGACTCCGGCTCTGTAGCGGGCACCTTCTCTTGTGTGAGGATCCACTGCAGACACTCGATGGTCAGGCGACGCATATCCTCAACGGAGTATGTTCCTGTCATGATGATATACATACCGGTGAGACAACCCATCGGACCCACATAGACCACATCATCCTTTGCCTCGCTATTACGAAACCACGTGGCCATAAGATGCTCCAGACTATGCATGGCGGCAGGGGCAACGGCCGGTTCCTGGTTGGGTTCGGTAATACGAAGATCGAAGGTCGTGAAACCTTTATCTTCTCGTGATACATAAATACCGGGCTTCAAATGCGTGTGATCAATCGTAAAACTCTGTATAACTTCCATAAAAAATTTTCCTTATTAATTGCGCAAAGTTACGGAAAGTCGAGAGGAATGCAAAAGAAAAGTTCAATTTTCTTTTCATTCCCGAGACAAAGTAACTTCTCCGAAGGAAAAGTTACGGAAAAAATGAGAGCAGAACAAAATAAGTTCACTTATTTTTTATGCCGTGCATTGTATCTTCGCCGTTAACGGCAAAGATACAAATATATTTGAAAAGCAGGAAAAAGATGATATAAAAAGGGGGACATTACATTCGTAACGTTTCACTATTACCGTGGTTTGCCTTATTGATCTTGGCCCGCTTGTTTCCCCATCGCAACATGTAGCGGGCACTGATACTGAACCTGTGCGCCGAAACATTTGTCTTTGACGAACTGCTCACACCTTCTGGCTGCACGGTATAAGTAGTATTCGGACTGTATCTATAGCTGGCTTGGATATTAAGTCGATTATCTAAGAAAGCACGACTCAGTCCGATACTTCCACCGTATCGTTCCTTCTCTGTTCGGTTCAGTCTCTTCATGGGCGATGAATAGTTGGCTGAGAGCGACAGATTGAGATCCAGCGGTAAGCGATAAGAAAACGACGCATTAGCTCTCCACCCGTTGACACGCGTTTTCTCCCCCTGGTATGTTATGGTGCGCAACTGCTTACTGGCATTCACGTTCAGCACGCCACGCTTGCCGATGGGTTGCATTCCGCTAAACATGAGTTCCCATCCCCGACGGTTCGCGCCATTACGAGTTGTGGAGAAATAGACATCTCTGTCGGCTTCTTTTTCATAGATAACCTCAAAATTATCCTCGTTGATATAGTTTGCTGTCAACGAGAAACGGTTCCACATCGTAAGGATGGCAGAGAACCGGTTGCCCATGGCAGGCACCAAATAAGGATTACCCATGGAATAGGCATATTCCCCTTCCCATCTCACATAAGGATTCATCTGCATCATTTGGGGGACATTATATTTCCTGTTGGCACTCAGCCGCAGACTATGTCCCTTCTTCGCGTTGATGACATAATTCAGTCGCAAGGTAGGGAACAGTTCATTATAGATACTCTTGTAACTCTTTTCTGGGGTATATTCCGAATGAGGGTCAATCACCTTATGCTCATAGCGCAGTCCTAACGAAGAACTGAAAGCGCCCCGCTGCCAATCCCAACTGGCATATGCCGCAGCCGTCTGCTCCCGATAACGGTAACGGTCCATGTAATTGCCATAAGGACTGAGCTGACCGTTTTCTGTCAGACTAAAGTCACTGTTGATTTTATTGTTCCATGTAGCATAGCTACCACCCGTCTTCATGGTTCCCCACTTGTCACGCAATCGTTGAGTAATATCAAGCTCACCTGTCAGTACCTGATAATGAGCGGAAGCAACGTTATTAGAATTCCATAGCTGAGGATTACCCTCACGTTCCTGATAACGGTGATCATCATTCTGCGACCAGCTGCCGTTTACGGAAGTACTGAGCTGTCCGCTGTCCCACTTGTGAAAATAAGTGATAGCAAAAGACTGGTGGTTGTTTCTCGTATCAATGATCATGTTATCGGCATAATGCTCATCTGATATCGCGGGAACTGTTCTCTGCACTTCATCCCTTGTCTCACTGTCACCTCGCTGATAAGAAAGCTGCGCATCAACCGACAGATAATCATTGGGGGAAAAATCATAGCTACCACCAAAAAGAAAGAAATATACTTGATGGTTAAACGTATCTTCACCCTTGTTGATCAATCGCATCTGAGACTGTTGAAATAATGTCTCCCTGATATTGTGGGTTTTACTGTGACTGATATCCACAAGACCCTGGGTATAGAAGGACCAAGGCCCCCTGCGCTGTTCTATAATGAATTTGGGTGAAAGAGCGTTTTGAACTTTGCTGAAATCATTACTCATATTTACGTTGGCCATGCCACCATCCTCAGGCCGTTTGGTCAAGATCTTCAATACTGCCATGCCACCCGATTGGGCACTCATCTCTGCACCCGACGAGGTGACAACCTGTATGGAGCGTACGTTCTTGCCATCGATATTACGAAGGTATTGCTGTAGTTGTTCTCCCGACAGGCGCACCTTCTTATTGTTGATATATACCTCTGCAACCCCATTCCCGTAAACACTCATCTGGTTGTCATCCACCTCCATGCCCGGCAGATAACTCATCATCTCTGCTAAATCCATCGTCTGAAGTTGAGGGATCGTTGCCACATTCAAGCGATACCCCTCCGCATCGTACTTGATCTTCTCCGCCTTAACCACCACCTCTTGCAGGGTATCAGATTTATGAATGGGGATGGTGTCGACAGAGGCAGTTCTTTGAACGGGAGTAGTTTGTGCCAATGCTGTTATGGCACTTGTAAACAAAAAACTTATCAATATGACCTTTATCATTTTCAGGGCTATCATTTTTAATCCGTTGCAAATATAATGTGGCAACTCTTTATACAGCCAAGAAAAAGTACACACTTTTACATCGTGTTTTATTTATTGGTGTTGGTTATCAAGGTTTTAGGCTAATTTTACACGTTTTACACGAGAGTTTATAATTGATGAATCTTGGCATCAAACTGCTTGGCACCACCCTCAACATGGAAGATTCGCTTAAGCAGCCGCACTTTCTTATTAGTTATCGACTGCGATGACTTGTCGAAAAGGATAGCCAGTTCGGAGGAGAGGAAACGGAACTTAATAAGGACACAGAAAAGAAGACTGTTGTCATCAAGCTTTGGATCATGTTTCAACAAGGCAGCGACAAAATCAGGAACATATTGCTTTGCCGTCTTCATCAATTCACGGAGATCCGATCCATCTGCTTTCATGCCGATGGATGCCTTTCGGTGTAAAGCGGTTATGATAGGAGCGTTCATCACATCTGTCAAAAGATCCCACTCCGAGGAAAGACTCTTATCGTCTTGTTGCTCGTCTAACAGATGCTTTAACTCATCTAACTGCTTTTGTTTTTCAGCTATTATTTCCTCTTTACTACTCACATCCTGTTTTAAAGCAATCATCTCAGCCTTAGCACACTGGTATTCCGATAGGGAAAGACTATACTTTGTATTCAAGTCTTTAATATGGTTCCTGTTTTTTTGCAACTGGTAGCGATAGAGCAGATAGCCGACAACCATGACACTTAATAATAAAAGAAGAACGACCGTTAATAATAATTGACGTTGAGCCATCCGTTGCTGATGATGCAACTTGGCATCTATATATGGAGAAAGGTTACTTAAAGCCAAGATGCTGTCACGGTCGGTGGGTTTCTCAATGGCATGAAAGTAAACACTGGCTAAAGGGTTGATTATAGATTGTTTTCTAAAATTAACAGGAATGGAGTCTTCTGGTATAGGGAAAAATTCCTTTACCATTCGTCCCATGTAATCATCTTCATGATTAACTCTGAGAAACTCTCTATAACGGTAAATGTACCGTTCTCTGCGTTCTGCCCAAGGATGATAGAAGTTCTCATACATCGCAGGATCGTATTTCCTTACGCTGTCACTCTTCCCCATGTTATGGAAATAACCGGCCAACAAGCAATGACAGATCTTTATCATGTGCTCACTCTTGGCAAGGTGCGCATAGTGTAATGCCTTTCTGCCATCCTCAAGAGCCAGCGTAGGGCGTCCTTCAAACTGCGTGCTGAAAAGTTTTGCTGAGTGGGCATAGGCACAACTAAGCGTGAAGTAGTCGATGTCAGCAGCTGCAGTATCAGCCTTTACTATAGCCTCATGATAGAAACGCAATGCCATCATGTGGTTGTCACGGCAATCATAAGTGCGCCCTAACAGATAGTAAGCTCGCATCAGTTGATTGTTTGTTCCATGCAGCATATAGTAATCCACAAGAAGCAGTGGGATACTGTCTGACGTGAAAACTACCTGCTGACTATCCTCTGCCAGCATCTTCTCTGTCAGCTCGTTCATCTGTGACATCCGGTGACCGCCACCACATGCCATCAGCAACAACCCTATGCCTATCCATAGAATGATCTTTCTCATACAATGAGCAAAGATACAAATAAATGAGAGCAGAACAAAATAAGTTCACTTATTTTTTATGCCGAGTGCATTGTATCTTCGCCGTTACGGCAAAGATACAAATATATTTGGAAAGAAGAAAAAAGATGATATAAAAAAGGGGACAGGAAGCGGCCCTGTCCCCATAAGAATTCTACTTGATTGGTATAAACCGTACATGCAGGGAGTGCGGCTTCTGCGGGATGGCATACTTGGTGAGTACACCCGGCCCACAACTGCTGTTGCCCAATCCCAATACGGCGCAGTCGAGCGACAGATAGACATTGGCCTCCTCCTTCAGCTCCATATCATGGGCAGCACCATACAACTGTTCTGTACTATAAGGTACAGCCGTGAATGAGAAAGGCTTGTCAACACATTGGATACGCCAACCCTGACGCTTGCCGTTCTTCAACTCCACATAGGCCGTCTGCTCATGGTTGCCGCTGTATTGCGGACGGGGATAGTGGAAATACTGCTCGGATACCTTGCTGACATACTTCGCGATGGGTGACGATACCTTACGGTCGGGATAGTTATCCCACGGTCCTCGTCCGTAATATTCCAACTGCTGATAGTCGTTAGGCATCACGAAGGTATTACCCAAGCAGGGCAATGGCGGCAACTGTCCCTCCGGGGTATAAGAAGCGTTAAAATCGACGGTTCCATCGGACAATAGCGTTACCTGATAATCCGTACGGATCCATCCATTCAACGCTTTATAATCCACGACACAATGACCTTTCAGAGAACCGTCAGACTGTCGGGAGATAGTCAGTGGTGTGACCACGCTATCACGAAGATTGTCGAGGCCTTGGTTCTTCCAGTCCTTTGCTATCCAGTTACCGAAGCCCTTGTCATTATCCGTCGGTGCCCGGAAGAAATGGGGACGTACCATAGTGAAGAACTGGCGCAGAAGGGCCTCATCAACAGTAGTACGCTTCTGTTTCTTCGTTTTCAGTTTTCCCAAGACATCCTGATACCAGTTGTCGTTGGTCACAAACTGTTGTGTAGCCACGATATGTCCGGCTTCTGCCCAAGGTGTCTTATTCTTCAGACGGGCCGTCACGGTGATCAGGCCATGTTCTTGCTTCGTCTCTATCGTGTAGTTATCCATCTGGGTATGTCTGTCACGTGGCAGCGCCTTCACCTGTCCGTTCTCATAGACGAAATAGACGGGGGCATATACTGCCTTCACCTCCTCATATTTCGGGGTGGTCTCACGAGTGGAGCTCACCACACCCTTGATACAGAAAGCCTTCAGGTTGGGCGCATCCTTAAAGTCACCGCCATAGACCGTCATACCCACAGGCAGGAAGGGGAAGCGCTTGTGGAGCTTGTCGGTGATGATAATACCCTCGTCGGCCCACTCCCAGATAAAACCGCCCAACATACGTGGATGACTGTAGATCTCATCCCAGTACTCCTTGAAATTACCCAGGGCATTACCCATCACATGGGCATACTCACTGGTAAGTACCGGACGGTTATCCGTGGTCTCACGGGCGATCGACAGCAGTCGTTCCCATCGGGCATTCTCCGGACGCTCCATATTATTATCCTTCACACCGGGATTCAGGTATTCATCCTGCGTACGGGGATAGAAGCGGGAGATGACATCCACATAGGCAGGGTCGTTATGGTTAGGACCTTGTGCACCCTCGTAATGAACGAAGCGTGTAGGATCATACTCATGAATCCATGCGGCAGTCATGGCGAAGTTGGTTCCCCACCCTGCCTCATTGCCAAGACTCCAGAAGATCACACTGGGATGGTTGCGGTCACGGATCACTGCCCGTTGTGTACGGTCCATCCAGGCAGCTGCCCATGAGGGATCGCTGGCTAACTGTCCGCGCAGCCCGTGTTCCTCCAGGTCAACCTCATCCATGACGTAGATACCGAGAGAGTCGCACAACTCATACCAACGTTCTATATTCGGGTAGTGACAGGTACGTACCGCATTGACATTGGCCTGTTTCATCAACAGGATATCCTGCAGCATCCGTTCCTCACTGATCACATGACCGGTATAGGGATCCATCTCATGACGGTTGACACCACGCAGACGAGTGGGGATGCCGTTGACCATGAAGACACCGTCTTTAATAGCCAACTGCCGGAAACCTACCTTTGTACGGATGGTCTGGATGATCTTGCCGTTGGGATCACGGAGCATCAGCGATAACTGATAGAGATAAGGATGCTCGGCACTCCATAGCTTTGGGTTCTTCATCTGGGCCGTCATCCATCCCCACTTGGGATAGCCACGCTGCGGGTTACGGTCGTTCATGATCGCTGCCTTATGATCGAGGTTCAGCATTGGTACGGCATCAGCCTTGAGCACACTATCCAACAACTGTTGTCCTTGGGCATCATAGAGCATCGCCTCTACCTGATAACCCTCACCACGCTGGTCGCCAACGACTGTCAACTTAGGATCGATCACCAACTGGGCCTCATCGAAACGGTCATTTAAGATGGTACGCACACCGAAGTCGGAGATATTAATCTTGGGGAGCGCATAAACCATCACGTCACGGTGAATACCGGCGATACGCCACATATCCTGATCCTCCAAGTAAGAACCGTCGGAATATTTGAATACCTGCAGGGCCAGACTGTTGGTTCCTGCCTGCAGATACGGCGTGATACGGAAGGTGGAGGGCTCCATACTACCCTGACTGTAACCTACCTTTTGACCGTTTACCCACACGTAGAAAGCACTGCTTACCGCTCCAAAACGCAGGTATATCTCCTGTCCGTTCCAACTGTCGGGTATCGAGAATGTCCTGCGATAGCATCCTGTGGGGTTACGCTCCACGTAAGCGGTATAGGTCTTCTTCGGTTCTCCCATCACATAGGGAGGATTGATCTTGAAGGTATAGCCACTACTGCTGTAGATAGGGGTGCCATAGCCGTTCATCTCCCAGTCGCCCGGCACCTGGAAATTATCCCACTTACTGTCATCGTAAGAAGGAAGATAGAACTCGCCCGTCTGCTCCTGTGGTGTCTGTGTCCACCGGAACTTCCACATGCCATTCAGTGAGAGATGGTTCTCTGGCATGAAATAGGCGCATGCCTGTTCGCGGTTGATCTGCAGCACGTGCTGGTTTTCCCAATCGTGCGGTTGGTTATCTGCCATCGCTGACAAAGATGTCAGCAGGCTTCCTAATAACAAGATATTCTTTATCATTATTATATATATTTGTTTTCAAATAACCTTATGTTCTTTTTCTCTGTCATTTCTTACTTTCTTCGGCGCGAAGAAAAAAGCACTTTACCACTTTTCTCTGGAGAAAAGTTCCAAAAGAGCCTCTCCTCCCCACGCCCCTCCACATGGAGGGGATGTAACCGCTCCTACTCGTCGCTCTTACATTAATGTAAGTTCGGACCATCAAAGGTCCGACTTGGTTATGTTGCTAACGCAACCTTTGACTTTTGTCCTCATTACGGGCTTGCCCTCTCATCCCGCCTATGATCTGTCGCCCCTATGGGGCTTATATCTTGGGGGTATATCCCCCACGGGGGTTGACACCCCCGCCTATACTCTGACGCCCTACGGGCTGATCATACCTCTCTCGGATCGTTCCCCCTCCCTACGGGCTGATCATGCCTCTTTCGGATCGTTCCCCCTCCCTACGGGCTGATCTTGCCTCTCGGAGATCGTTTCCCCCTCCCCTTCGGGGAGGTTGGGAGGGGCTCTTAACGTTGCGATAGCGGGAGATGTAGCAAAGAAATGCAACGACTGAGTACGGCGCCGTAGGCGGTGCGAGGACCTGTTTGAGCGAAGCGAGTCCCGCAGCACAGTACGAAGAGTTGATATTTCTTCTACATCGGAGCGTGCAACATGGTCTCTCTTGGTTCTTCTCTCTGCCGAAACAGAGAGAAGAACATGAAAAGATTACTCGATCGTAAGGGCATCGAACTTCATTTTGTCGAGGCCCTCCCCGCTCACCACCACATGATAGTTACCCGCATTCACCATCGTACCCGTGGTGATACTGGTCATCTTCCGTTTGGTAATCTTCTGTTCCGTCTGCAGGAAGGTGATGTCATCATCCTTGAAGACAACACCATTCTGGTCGGTGATCTTCACATGCAGCTTACGCACTTTCTCCGGATTATAATATTTCCATCGGAGGGCATACACCTTGGCGACACCCACCTGGTAATCCCATACCATCTGTTTCTTCACCATCTTACCCTCTACCTCCAAGGCAGGACTGCTCTTCGGAGGCAGCATACTGTCAGGCATCTTTACAGAGATCTGTTTCTCGAAGTCGGCCCACATCGTACTGCCATTGGGTTTAGAGCGTGACACCACATCGTCTTTCGTAGCGACGGCAATAGCAGCGATCATCGCCTGACCGGCCTTCACCCTTGGGAAACTGATCTTGATGGCATCCTTATCATTGTGGATGTCCACTACACGCTTATAGACCTTGCCGTAATGAGCCTGTGCCCAGATATCCAGATCCTTGATAACCACCTGATCATTGATGGCCACATCGAAGACACGGAACCCCTCCGCCTCCATACGATACCAGGGTTCTACGAAGTACAATTCTACCCGATAATCACCTCGTGGGGCAGGCAAGGTATAGTACAGTTCATGACGACCGAAGCGGGAGGTCTTGAACAGCGGCATAGACAACTGGTCATTGAAGGTCTGAGAGGTCTGGTAACTGCTCACGCCCTTGAAGCGATCGCCCCACGAATGCGACCACTGACTGTTATCCTGCATCCAACAACGGCCATTGCTATCGATAAAGTCATCGCCACCACAGTTGAGTGTATAGAGGTAGTGATAACCCTCAGCAGGTTGTATCACAGAGGGATCGATCTCACTCTTCTCGGGAGCCACGTATCCGTGATCATAATGATCTTTATACATGTAATAACCATCGGTAGGCTGATCCCATACGGTCATCAGTCCCTTATAGTTGAGCGGACCCACCTTGTCGATCAGTCGCAGAGCCTCATCGGACTGACGACGACCGGGATTGTCGTGTGTCGCGAAGACCCACTGGAACTGTCCGCATACACTGTCACGTACCGACTCTGCCAAAACGATCTTCTTCTTCATCAGGTCGCAGAACTTCTCCTCGGTATAACCTTCGGATGAGTGGTTGCCGAGAGTGCGCCATGCGCCATACTCACCGTTGAGCAACTGATCGTCACGTTTCAACTCATTACCGTAGTTGTTCACATTACCGCCATAGGTACCACTCCAGTTCTGCACCACGTTCCAGTCGGTTCCCACACCACCGTTACAGGTGGTCACCAACCGTTGTGTACCACATCCGGGATCCATCTCACGGATGATATCTGAACACTCCTCAGCGAAGTCTGCCGGTAATGTACTCTCATTCTGCAATCCCCAAAGAATGATGCTGGGAGAGTTACGACGCTCTTTCACCCACTGACGCAGATGACGCTTGAAACTCTCACGGAACTGTGGGGTGTCGAACCAGATATGGGCTGAGAACTGCGGCCACCACAGGATACCCTGTTCGTCGAAGAGCTCCTGATAATAGAGGTTGTGCGGTTGGTGGGCATCACGGAAAGCGTTAAAGCCTGCATCCTTGATCATCTTCACACGTGCCTCAATCTGCTCGGGATAGAAAGCATGACTCTGTCCGAAGATATGCTCATACTCACAAGTACCGTTGATAAACACCGGTTTTCCATTCAGGAAGAAGCGTTTGTCACCATCCTTACGGGTCAGTGGCCAGGAAGTGGTCTTGAAGCCAAACGGTATGTCGGTGCTCTCCACAGCCTTGCCATTGCGTTTGATAATCGTATTGACACGGTAGAGGTAAGGATTCTCTGTACTCCACAGTGTAGGATTCTCCATAGCACTCTGCTGACGGATAATCCTTGTCTCGCCACCCTGTAAGGTGATGGTATTTGTCAGGCGCACCACCTGTTTGCCATTCTTAGCCGACAGTTTGCTGATCACATCCACCGTCATCGGTTGCTTACTGTAGTTCTTCACCTCTGTATCGAAGAACACGCTGTCGGTCTTCTGGTTACTCCACACATGAACACCAAAAGGTTCGATGCGCACCTCGTCGGTTACCTCAAGTACAACCGGACGATAGATACCGAAGGGTTGACTACCCTCGCTGAAGCCCCACTCAGAACTGCAACCGCCACATACCCATGGCATATCGGTGATGCCGGAAGGATGAGAGACATTCACCACCAACTCGTTATCAGCACCTTTGCGTACCGCATCCGTGATGTTGATCGTCTCTGTTGTGCGACCGATATCATAACGTCCCAACCGTTTTCCATTGAGGGTGATATCCGCATAGGTGCCCACACCCTCAAAACGGATGAAGTAAACCTTATTAGCGAGATCAGGGGCGAAGAAAGTCTTGCGGAACACCGCATCTCCATGTAGGTTGCCATGCTCGCCCTGCAGATATCCGTAGTAGTCATCCAGATTGACAGGGACATCCTTTCGCAGGGTCTTACCATCAAACGTAATCTCCCAGTTATCATTCAGCGATGCTGTATAACGGTGTCCTGTAGGATCGGGAGCAGGGAAGTTCACCTCGCTCTTACCCATATGCTTGCTGGTAGCTACGGCGATACCACGCTGACCGGCATTGTTCACCGCACAATAGAAATGATAGACCGTGTCGTTCCACTTGATCACACAACTCTTATGGGCAAACTGCTCATCATAGGGTTTGCTGGGGATAATCAGGTCGTCACCCACCCAGTCGGTCCAGTTTACCAAGTCATAACTGGCTGCGAAGGTATTGTAGGCATTATATTCTCTTGTAGGATTGAACGCCGAGAAGTAGTACATCACATAAACCGGGCGCTGGAAAGAAGGCAGGTTCATCTCCACCAACTGCGCATCACCGGTGATCGTGCCGTCGCTGTCGTGAGCGAAGACAGGATTCCCCTTGTAACGCTTCCACTTCTTCATATCTTTCGACAGGGCGATACCGATGCGCTCTCCCTTCGGATGGGTAGCATCCTTACCGCCCGCATTGTAGTACATCACGAAGGGATAACCGAAGATATTCTTATCCAGACGATAGATCGTACTCTTATACTGTGTGAGTTGTTCCCACCATTGCGCGTCCTTATCGTTATAGCTCATGATAGGCGCATCGTAGGTTTCCCAGGGATGAGCCACGGTAATATCGTTCTTGGTAGAAGCCAGTCCGATGCTCAGGGGGGCTTCCACCGCCTCATAGCCCTTGCCCGGACCACCGATATAAGTCATCCAATGCCTACCCTTCCAGGTCTGCATCTGATAGGTTCCTCCCCACCGGTGATCGATCAGTGAGGGGAATCCTCCGCGCTGGTTGGCATCCCACGTGTTCGTCGTTGGGAAGGTCAGTACCCGCTCCTTGATGGTCCAGTGCAACAGGTCATCACTCTCAGCCAACCATGTCTCGTAGCCACGACCGTCGTTGCCATTCTTGCCGTCATAGCACACGAAGGTCATGTACCATTTATTACCCTCCCGGAACACCGTCGGACAGTCGTACTTATGTTTATTATCGGTGGGCGCCACCACCATACCATATTTATACGGTGTGCGCGACTCCTCGTAGATCTGCTGCATCACGGTAGGCTCCACCTGCGCGAAGCCTGATAGCGGCAACAACGAGAAGAGGAAAAGAATGATTCGGTTACACATATTTTTTGATTTGTTGTTACTTGATAAACAGCCAGTCAACCTCCTCTGAAGCACCGTTCATCTCGGCATCACGCACTTTCAGGTCGGACGAGGTAAAGCCCGCCACCATGATGATGCCTCGCGGCAGACGGATCTGATGATGGCCTGCCGGCAGATGGTAGGCATGCACATTCACGATAGGTGAGTTCTTCAACACGATCGCATTAGAGATGATAGGTTCTGCCTGACCAAACTCATTACCGGTAGCATCCACCTCCAACTTCGGGGGAGCGGCATACTTACGGTCCTCATCGATGAAGAATCCCACCAGCATCTTCACGGGTTTCTCTGAGGTGAAGTCAACCATCACCCCTTTCTCACGAGCCTCATCACGGTTGATGACAAGGGCGTCAAGACCTTCCAGTTCTGGGGCTACAGCCTCAACGACCTCACTGCGACGTGGGAAGATCACCGCACCCTTCTGCAGTTTGACGGTCTTTACCGGAGTATTGAAAGTGACTTTGGCATTCTCGGCTTTTACGAGTGTTGTCTCATCCAGCGTATCACCACTGCGGTATAACAGTTGCTGTACATGATCAGTCAAAGCAGCCAGTTCCTGTTCGTATACGGGGAGCATCTCCTCCCAAGTGATATATTTTCCGTTATCACCACCGATAGGGATACGGCGATGACTGGTATGCATGCTCGGACCATAGAAATACGTATCCTTGGTCAAAGCCACCAACTCTTTCCACTTACTGTTACTCTCCTCAAGCAGGGGAACAGCCTTTTTCAGGTATCGCGGATCCTTGCTCCATTTGTAGTTGAGCACCTGCTGGGCAGAGAGCACCTTCAGACGGAAAGACTCCGCGAAGGTCTTATAACAACGCATATCATTGCAGAAACGGGCAAACTCATCCTGATGCTTGGTCACCTTTAACCCTACCAGAGCAGCCACAGCCTTCTCACCGTGAGCCACACACTCATCAACGATATTCAGGGGCAGTTCACCCACATGCGACTGTTTTTTCCACTCTTTCTCTACATATTCGATGAGTTTCTCACCCTCCGGTCCACAACTCTCATAGAATCCCGGATAGATCGTATATTTATAAGGATTGACGAGTTGTCCCATGCGCATGCCCAACAACAGCGCCTGACGGTTACCCTCGGTAATACCGAAACGACGGAGTAGCTTAGGAGCTATCTCTCCACTCTCATCATAAGCCGTGATAATCCAACTGGCTGTCTCGTTGTCACAGCCATAGTAGTCCATCATCCGCTTTACCCAGTAGTCACGGTCGTTATCCCTGCGACAATTCCAGGAATAACGTCCCCAGACGGCATACCACATCCAGTCACGGTCGATCTGCAACTCACGACCACCATCCTTCAGTTTATCCGCTGTATAAGGCCAATCCCAGTAAGAGGCCTGCGGGTAAAGATGCAGTCCGTTGGCATGATGCACATCATGCATTGCCTGAACAGTCTTCTGTGTAAAGGCCGGTGATCCCCAGCGCCATGGCTCCAGGTTGGCCAACACATGTACATTACTGATGTGCACCGGGGCTGCGGCAGCCAGTTTACGGTGTGTCTCTGCCCATGGTCCGCGCGGCTGATAGGTAGTCAGACTCTCACCCGTATACTTCGACATCGTATAGATATTGGGATAGAGAGGCAGCGCTTTCGAGAGCACGAGTGGTCCGTCGGTATCATGGGCACGCAGGATGATCGGTGGGATATCCTTTCTGCCGGATGCTTTCAGACCGTCTTTGATACCCGGGATGATGGTGTTGTTCATCCACTCGATATCATCCTCTATCGTCGCCATCGCCTCACCCAAGGTGATCAGCACGCCCACATTAGGATATTTCTCGAAGAAAGCAGCAATGCTCTTACGGGTATAGTCGGCGATCAACGGGGTGATCGGTCGGTTACGCTCTTGTGTCTTCAGTCCGTAGTGGTCGGCGAAAGGCTTCGACAGGATAATGTTATAGAACATCTGGATAATCTGGATGCCACGACGGGCAGCCTCTGTGGTGAGGAAGGTGAACATCTCCATGTTCTTCTCCATGGTAGCCTCATCCACCTCAGCGGCAAAGGGATAGTCCTTCAACTTAACGAGTGAGGCGAAGGGATGTCCGTTCCACAGATATACGGCATTCATATTATCGGCAGCCAACATATCCAGATACTTGATCCACAATCCCTTATCATAGAACCAAGGGAAGTTCTCCGGGGTATAGGGATATTCATAGATACGGTGCTCGGGCAGGATAAACGTCTTCTGCATACCGATACACGCACCGCGCATCTTCATCTCCGGTGCATCGGTGATGGTTGTCAACCCCTCCAGATTCCCATGCATGAAGAAAAACTCCTTCAGTCTGTTGGCTCCATAGATAGCTCCGGAAGTGTCGTTACCGGATATCACCACCTTCTTTCCTTTCTTGGTGATGGTGAATCCCTCAGCCGGTTCTTGTTTCTTGATAGTAATCTGTATCGAGTAATCACCCGTGATATCTTTCAGGATACCGGCCGCATAGTTGGTTTGCGGTGTTTTCTGTTTGATAGACACCTTTATCTTCGCAGACATGGGTAATGCCAGCAATAAACTGAAGATTAGCAGTAGTGTTTGTTTTTTCATATCGTTAATAATTGATGGTTACAGGTTGTTGACAGGGTATTGCATAGGTTTTTCCTTGGAAACAGAGTGTTCCTTCACCGCCATCGCTTACCACGGTGATATGATGTTCATCCATCTCGACATGGATCTTACCGAAAGGTGTAGGCACATCGCCACGCATCCATTGCAGTCCTCCTAACATGGGCCGGACCGTGAAGGCCTGATAGCCGGGCTTTTGAGGCTCAACGCCCAGGTAATAACGGCCCATGAGATAAATAGGACTGGCACCCCAGGCATGACAAAGACTCTTTCCGTAAGGACGGCCGTACATACTGAGGTGCTGGGTACCGCTCTCCGAAGGGATATATTTCTCCCAGAACGTGGTGGCTCCTTCACGCAGCATACCGCCCCAATAGGCTTTGATCTCCGGGAGAACCGTCTCCTGCATACCCATCTTACAGAGGGCCTCCAACTCATAGAAACGCATGTATGGGGTGGTGATGGCCTCAATCTGTTCGTTGAGCATCACCTTATCTAATATCGTCTGCTTATCTTTCTCGTCCACCATGTCGTAGATGATCGCGAACATATTGGGGAACTTGGTGATCATGCTGTTCATCTGTCCGTCCTCGATGCTATGCATGAAGGCCTTTCGCTTCTCATCCCAGAAGGTAGGTTTCAGTTTGTCATGCAGTGACTTAGCCAACTGGTCATAGTATTCTGCATCTTGCTGGTACTCTTCTGTAGAGATACTTCCCTGCGGCGGATTATCCAACGGGTTGTCCCGACAGATGGCGGCATAGGTACTCATCGTCTGCAACGACTTACAGAAGAGGATCTGTTCGAAGCACAAGATACCCCGTTTGTGCATGGGGAAGTCTACCCAGTCAACGAAGATCCAGTCATCGGGTTGTCCTTCCGCCATTCCCTCCTCGTTGGTTCTTCCTAAGCAGTAGCTCATCAGTGTGCGCATCCGAGGGTACATCTCTCTCACAAAGGCGATGTCTCCGGTAAACTGATAATAGTCGAGCACCGACTTAAACCAATAGAAGGTATAGTCCATGATGGTGTTCACATGGGCGGTCACCGGGTCTTTACCACGCAGTTGTCGGATGGTGCGCTTCACCGCCTCGGTGTCAAAACGCAGGTAGTAGTTCATCAGATACGACTGGATGGCATCGCCACTCCATGTCCAACGGTCGCGCTTGATACCGTCCATGAAGAACTCACGGGTGGTGAGATCCATCGTATAGGCACCCACCTCCCATATCTTGTTCACCTCCTCGTCGTTACACTCGAAAGAACCACTGCGGGTAAGATCGAACGGCAGGTACTCGTATTCCATGCCGATCTCACGGATCGTGACACCGTCGGCAGGAACGACATAGACAAATCGGAAAGCCTTGCTGTTGGGCATCACATAGTCGGTAGTACGCGACCGGGTGTCGTTATCAGCCAAAGAAAGGATGGTCTCATCTGTGAGAATTAGTTTATCAAGAGTCTCACAATAGTTCTTGTCAAGAGCTTCTTCCCTGCTCTCACCATAATAGATGGAGATGAGACCCATGCCCTCTAATCCTTTCAATGACAGGTAACCGAAGGTCTCCTTTCCGAAGTCAACCAGAATACCATCCTCCACCTGCTCTGTCAAGACAGCCTTCTCGGATCGGCGTGACAGTTGGAAGGTAGAAGGACCTTTCTTCGGGTCATCGAAGCACCAACGGGCGGCAGGCACATAGATGCCCGATCCATGCGCCACGCCATTCTCATCAATCCATATCTTATCCTCATAGGTAGCCAACCACCGTTCGTCGGTCTTCACCGTATTACCTTTTATATATAAGGCCGGCGGTGTCTGTTGGTTGTGTACCTTGATATTCAGATGATGTTCTCCTACCGGAATAACGAATGACGATGGCATACCGAACTGCAGTTTTCCGTCGAGCATCAGGTTATACGAGCCCTCGGCAACGATCGTGATCGTCTCAGGAGCGGCCAAGTCCACCGTTGTGCTGAACTCTACCGTTGACCAATGACTATCCTGTTTCCAGAAAGGAGGAAACATCGCGCCGCGCTCTGTCCGTCGGTTATTAAACTTATTGCCCAACCAGATCTCGAAATCACCGGGATACCATATCCATGTAGCTGTCTTATTCTCTTTCTTCGATGTCATCGTCATTTCATTATCAGTTTGTTTTTCAGAACTTCACTAAGATGCGGAACACCTTGGCGGGTGCTGCTGCCCAGGTGCGCATTGCATCAAAGGCAGTGTCTGGTGTAGCCACCGCACTCACCAATGCATCCTTAGGATAGTCACGGTTCTGCTGCATATAATGAATCACCGCACGGAAGTCGGCCGGCTTGGCATTACGAGAACCGCGGATATCCAACTCTTTCTGTACGAAATACTTGGTAATGAACTCAGTACCTGCCTTGGCATAACCTATGAAGACCACCCTACCGGTGAACGCCACCTCATTAATGGCCTGATTCTGGGTGAAAGGATTACCCACAGCCTCGATCACCACGTCAGGACCCAGTCCGTCAGTCATCTCCTGCAACTTACTGTGCAGATCCTCCTTGGCGGTGTTCACCACATAATGAGCACCCATCTGCTGTGCCAAAGCCAGTTTCTCATCATCGAGATCTACGGCGATGACTGTTGCTCCGCGCATATGAGCTCTTACGATAGCACCCATACCGATCATACCACAACCGATGACCAACACCCGGTCGATATCGGTTACTTCGGCACGGTTCACAGCATGGAAGCCCACACTCATCGGCTCTATCAGAGCAATCTCCTGTTGCTCCAGACCCTCTGCAGGAATAATCTTCTGCCAAGGCATGGCGAAATACTCACGCATCGCTCCGTCACGCTGTACGCCGAGTGTCTGGTTGTGCTCACAGGCATTGGCACGCTCACGCAGACAAGAGGCACACTTGCCGCAGTTGCTGTAAGGATCTACTGTTACGTGCATGCCTACCTTCAAACTTTCCGGCACATCACTGCCCACTGCTGCTATCGTGGCACTTACCTCATGACCAGGGATCACCGGCATATTCACCATCGTGTTTCTACCCAAGAAGGTATTGAGGTCGGATCCACAGAATCCTACATAATCGATTTTCAGCAACACCTCGTCATTCTTAATCTCAGGTTTTGCTATCTCTACTACCGCCATCTGTTCCTGGGCGGTTATCTGTACTGCTTTCATTATTATATTATTTATTTTTTATAATGTTCATATATTTGCTGCAATAGCGGGAGATGCAGCTAAGAAATCCAACGATTGAACACGGCGCCTATGGCGGTGCGAGGACCTGTTTGAGCGAAGCGAGTCCCGCAGCACAGTGTGAAGAGTTGAGATTTCTTCTGCATCGAAGCGTGCAGCGAGTTCTCTTTTGGTTCGTTTTCTCTTTCAAGAGAAAAGAACTATTCCGACATATTCTTAATATACGGCAGATCCACCAACTCACGGAAGCCGTAGAACTTACGGGCATTCTCGCCTAAGAAGCATTCTTTCTCATAGTCGGTGAGCTCTTGACTCTTCACCACAAAGTCGTACGACATCTTATAGGTGATAGCCGTGATGGTACGCGGATAGTCGGAGCCCCACATCAGTTTTTCGACACCCACCAGGTCGGCAGCCTCTTTGATAGCTTGTATCGCTCCGTGGAACGGATAGAACTCACTATTGAAGAGCCAGGTGATACCACCCGACTCGATAAAGACGTTCTCATGACGGGCCAACTTAATCTGCTCCTGCCAACGCTCGGTGGTAGGCATACCGAAATGTCCGATGGCAACCTTCAGTTTCGGACACTCTGCGATGATCTCCTGCATCTCACCCACCTGCATATCGCCATCCGCCAGATCTACCGAGAAGATCATGCCGTTGTCTTCCATCAGATGGAACATCTGCATCATCTCTGGTGTAGTCATCAGGATACGACGGTCGGACAACAACAGTCGGTGAGCCGGTATCTTGATGGCCTTAAACCCACGATCGATCAACGTCAATGCCTGTGTGGCAAAACCCGTATGGAAATAGTCGCACATGCCACATACAAAGAAGCGGTTGGGGTACAGGCGCTGCACCTCTTCCAAATAGTCATTCTGTATGCCGTCGATAAACTCCTGTGTCACCACAGCGGCCGACACCTGGGCATAGTCCATATTAGAAAGGAACACCTCGGCAGAGTTCTTGCCATCAATCATAAACGGCGGTAACATCTGTACCTCGTTACCTAAGAACATCGAACGACTGGCGTTCTCATCCTGTGTACGGATCACCTTCCCGTCCCAGGTGGTATCCTGTCGCAGCCACAAATGACTATGCGCATCAATAATCTTCATATTCATTATATATTTTTGCTGCAATAGCGAAAGATGCAGATAAGAAATCCAACAATTGAACACGGCGCCTTGGCGGTGCGAGGACCTGTTTGAGCGAAGCGAGTCCCGCAGCACAGTGTGAAGAGTTGAGATTTCTTCTGCATCGAAGCGTGCAGCGAGTTCTCTTTTGGTTCGTTTTCTCTTTCAAGAGAAAAGAACTATCACGTGTTCTTCCACCTTACGCGCATCTGATCACCAATGATCTCCTGCACCTCCTTGGCCAACTGCTCATCAAACGGTTCGTTGACATAACCGATATTCTTCAGCACATTCTTGGGATTAGCACTGCTGAACAACGTCGTGGCGATGCGGGGATTCAGACTGGTGGAATACTGGATGGCCAACTTCTCAATAGGATATCCTTTCTCCTGACAGTAGGCCGCAGCACGCTGACAAGCCTCCTTCAACGACTCAGGGGCAGGATGCCATGCCGGTGCGCCACGCTGTGACAACAATCCCATGGAGAATGGTGATGCGTTAACCACACCGATACCGCGCTCCTCGAAGAAGTCGAGATAGTCGAGCAGCAACTCATCATTCAGACAATAATGACAGAAGCTGAGCACACTCTCCACGGTGCCCGGTTCACTATGCTCAATCACCCAACGGAGATTCTCCGGCTGCAAATCGGTGATACCCACATGACCAACCACACCTTCCTTGCGCAACTCCACGAGGGCAGGCAATGTCTCATCGACCACTTTCTGCAGACCACCTTCCAGGTCAGCCTGGAACTCCACGTCATGCACGTTGATGATATCGATATAGTCGATATGCAGACGCTCAAGACTCTCATACACACTCTCCTTGGCACGTTTGGCGGAATAGTCCCACATATTGACGCCATCCTTACCGTAGCGGCCCACCTTCGTAGAGAGGTAATACTTATCACGCGGCAGATCCTTCAGAGCCTTGCCCAATACCGTCTCTGCCTTATAATGTCCGTAATACGGAGACACGTCAATGAAGTTGATACCGTTCTCAATGGCTGTAAAGACAGCCTGGATACCTTCTGCCTCACGAATATCGTGGAAGACTCCTCCCAGAGAAGAGGCGCCAAAACCAAGATTACTCAGTCGGAGTCCGGTTTTTCCCAGTTCGTTATATACCATATTTTATCTGTTTATATATTATATCATTCAAGTTTATTCACTGAAGCTCAGTAGCAAGACAGTCGCATTCGCTTTGGCTTCTTTGTAGTTAAGTAGTTAAAGAAGTTATCGCTTCGCTCGTCCTGCGGACAGAAGTTAAGCCATTACTAATAGGTTGTTTTACGTCACCAGACATTTGGCTTTACCTCATTAACTTCTTAACTTCTTTAACTTCTGACTTCTTAACTTCTTCATAGCATATGGCTTAACTTCTTTAACTTCTGACTTCTTAACTACTTCAGAAAAATGTATTATATAAAAAAGACGCTCATCATTCTTAGATGTACCCTTTTAGTACAGGTAGAACATCCTCGACATCATCTGCCATTTCTCATCCGAAGAGGCAGAGGCGTCACAGTCTTGGAACGTAGCCACATACTCCTCCCACTCCTGCTGACGAGGAAGTGTTGCCAAACGCTTCATCGCACTGTCCCACTCGAAGTCGAGTGGTGCATCTACGATCATCACCAGACGGTTGCCTAAGATATAGATCTCCATCTCCAGGATGCCCACCTCACGGATACCTGCGAGGATCTCCTTCCACGCATGCTCTTTGTCGTGGGCCTCACAATAACGTTTGATCAACTCCGGACTGTCCTTCAGTTCCATGGTCTGCACGTAGCGTTTCACCGGCTGACCATACTCTTTTGTCATATATCCTTCCATATACTGACTATTTTCAAATAAACATTAAATATTTTGTTGTTCAACCTAAATATCGTATTTTTGCAAAGGTAATGAAATTCTTCACTTATTGCAAGTATTATTAAAAGAAATACATACAGAAGAGATGCAAGACGAGGCGTATTTTGTACATAAGTTAGAACATCGGCAGATCAAGCCGACAGCCACACGACTGTTGATCCTCCAACAACTCTGTCGTGGTGATGAGATGGTGTCTATGCCTGAGTTAGAACGACTATTACCCACCGTGGATAAGTCGACGATCTCACGGGCGCTGACCCTCTTCCTGTTGCACGGACTGATTCATGCCGTGGATGATGGCAGCGGTTCACTGAAATATAATATCTGTCCGGATGACTGTGACTGCGAAGAGGATATCGACGACGAGCACACCCATTTCTATTGCACCCACTGTCACCGCACCTTCTGTCTTACACAGATTCACGTACCCGTGGTGAACCTTCCCGACGGATTCACCCTCCATAACATCAATTACGTCTTGAAAGGTCTTTGTCCCGAATGCTCGGAACGAGAACGTTGAGAGTTGAGAGTGTAGAGCTTATAGTGTAGAGTGTAGAGTGTAGAGTGTAGAGTGTAGGGTGTAGGGTGTAGGGTGTAGAGTTTAAAGTTTAAAGTTATACCTATTATCGTCCCGAAGGGACAAAAGATATCAGCCCAGGGTAACACCCTGTGGTGTAGAGTTATGATTACCCTCTCGGGGAGAGAGTTTTAGAGTAAATTCCTATTCGCAGCGTTATAATTATACAAAATTGCGTAACGCAATTTTGTATAATTGAAATATTTTATTATCTTTGCATTCAAGATAACAATAAAATTACAAAGATGATCAAGAATCCCTTTCTTACATACGGCTATAGCAGTCCAGAATATTTCTGTGACAGAGTGGAAGAAACCAAGCGGCTGACATCACTATTGGTGAATGGCAACCATGTTGCTTTGATGTCACCAAGAAGAATGGGCAAGACAGGACTGATACGTCACTGTTTCCAACAGAAGGAGTTACAAGATGACTATTACTTGTTTGTCGTTGACATCTACGCCACAAAGTCATTAGCCGAATTTACATATACGTTGGGGCGTACCATACTCTCTGTACTCAAATCGAAAGGACGAAAAACCTGGGAGCGATTTATACAAGTTGTGGGCTCACTAAGGACGGGTATAACACTCGATGCTATGGGGCAACCAAGTTGGAACCTTGAGATAGGCGATATTTCCTCACCTAAGGTATCACTTGAAGAAATATTCCAATACTTAAGTACTGCCGACAAACCATGTATTGTTGCCATCGATGAATTCCAGGCAATCACAGATTATCCAGAACAAAACATTGAAGCACTACTCAGGACCTATATTCAGGAATGTAGTAACGCATGGTTTGTTTTTTCCGGATCCAAGCGACACATGATGGGTGAGATGTTTTCATCGCCAGCAAGACCATTCTATCAAAGTGCTTCAACCCTATCACTCAAACCGATATCTCTTGAAGCATACACTGCTTTTATTAATTATCATTTCGAAAAAGCAGGGAAAAAGATTGATCAAGAAGCCATTCAATACCTATATGAAATATTTGATGGTACTACATGGTACATTCAAAAAATATGTAATGAGTTGTTTGCAATGACCGAACAAGGTACCTCTTGTGGTGTTAAAGAGGTAGATACAGCTATCAAGTATGCTGTGGAGGAAAAAGACGATACCTATCAAGATCTGATGACCCGTCTGACAGCCAAGCAAAAGATGCTGTTGCTGGCTTTAGCCCGAGCAGGGAAAAATATCCAACCAACCAGTAGTGAGTTTATTAAAAAATACCATCTCACCTCCGCCAGTGCAGTACAACGAAGTATCTCTGCCTTACAAGACAAAGATATTGTGACAAACCTTAATGGTCATTACTACATCTACGACTATTTTCTTTATTTCTGGCTGATTCATAAGTAGGTATTAAAGATAATCTAAAAGAGTGTAGAGTGTAGAGTGTAGAGCTTAAAGTATAAACCCTAAACTCTAAACCCTAAACTTAAATCAAGTCTTTGATCAAGAAGAAAATGATCGGGATGAGCAAGGCCGGTAGCATGTTGATGGTCTTGCAGTCTTTAATGTTCAGGATGGCGAGACCGGAGGAAAGCAGGAGCAGACCACCCACGATCGATATCTCTACCATCAAGGCCTCGGGAATGATATCACCTGAGTGTAACAGATAAGCCACGAGGTATATCCCTCCCTGCCATAAGAAAAGCACCAGGGCACCCCATATCATACCGATGCCATAGGTAGCGGCGAAGATTGCCGATGATACTAAGTCGAGTGTCGCGTTGGTATATAGATAGGTATTGTCGCCATACACCGCACTGAGGATCGGTCCGACAATGGAAAGTGTACCGATACAATACAACAGGCACGAGGTGGTGAGACCTTGCGCCAACCTACTGGCATGATGTCGGTTCGCATAACGCTCGATGCGTCCTGCTATATCTATCCACATGCCGATGACCGCGCCTAAGGCGATGCTCACGATAAAGAGAACAGGATATTCACTCTTATTGAGATTCGTCACGCACATCCTGGCACCCAGCGCCAGTGTCACCAGTCCGAGAGCATTATACAAGGCGGTCTGCAGGCGTTCGTTGATCTTCGTATGCAGCACACTACCGGCGATGCTGCCGATCACGATACAACAGGTATTGACAATCGTTCCTAACATGGACTATGCTTTTGAGAGGATATCCCGAATCACCAGACTGGCTAAGGTAAAACCGAAGACGGCCGTGACATGGACGATGCTGCCATTGATACGCTTCTTCACATTTGCTGCCGTCTGCTCCACGTGTCCCTCAGCAGCCTCATCGTTCTCCATCCGCTCACTGCTGTACACACAAAGGAATTTCTTGGTCGGAAAACACTGGTTGTGTTTCATACGATGGCGCAGGGCCCGAGCCAAAGGATCGCCCTCTACCTTCCGGAATTCCGTTACACGTATCTGCGTGGGGTCCATCTTCAGGGCAGCTCCCATCGAGGAGAAGAAGACAGGATGCTCACAAGCCGTGGCGCGTAACATCAGCAAAAGTTTATCCCGCAGGGAGTCGATGGCATCGATAATATAGTCGTAGGTATCCAACTTGAAACTGTCGGCTGTCTCTTCACAAAACACCTGATTAAGGGCTGTGATCTCTGCGGCAGGGTTGATCTGCAGGAGGCGTTCCTTCATCACCTCCACCTTCTCCTTCCCTACCGTGGCTGTCGTAGCCATCAGTTGTCGGTTGATATTCGAGACACTCACACAGTCGCAGTCAACGATCGTCAGGTGCTGTACACCCGTACGTATCAGACTCTCCGCGCACCACGAGCCGACACCACCCACTCCAAAGAGGATGACACGGCATGAGGATAATGCACGCATCTGCTCTGCGCCTACCAAACGTTCTGTCCGTTCAAAGATACCTTCCACCATTTTCTGTTATAAAGAAGGAGGGATGTCAAAAATCAAAGATCTCCTACAACCAATCGAATTTTGACATCCCCCTCCCTACATGGATTAATAATTATCGCCGTAACGCTCCTTGGTGATATCCTCCAGAGAACGGCCACGGGTCTTGGGCGCAAAGATCACGCCTACGATCAGTGAGATCAGCAGCAGGGCAATCATACAGTAGGCCGCAACGGTAAAGCCTTCGCCGTTCTCACCATAGATATAGGTGAAGACGAGTCCCCACAGGGCTGACAGACCACGGACGATGAAGAACATCAGTCCTTGTGCACCGGCACGGAACTTGGCGGGGAACAACTCTGAACCCCACAGGGCATAGAAGATCTGGGGAGAGGCTCCTCCCTGGACACCCCACAGGATAGCGAATGCCCACAGACCGGCCTGACCGTTCACGCCGATCGTCACGATGACGAACCACGCTAAGAGGGCTGCCACCAAACCGAATACATAGATGGCCTTATGACTGGTCTTGTCGATAAGCTTTGAGGTGATGAACGTCACACCCACGATGATAGCCCACTGGATGAAGTTCATCCAGTTAGCCTGCTCGTTAGACACGCCACCGGCTGTCTCGTAGATATGCGGCTGGAAGAATCCCATCACGGATGCCACAAGGTTCCATGTCAGGTAGATCGTTGCCAAGAAGCAAACGGTCTTCACAGCGATACTGTTCTGGAACAGCACCTTGATATTCTCTGTCAGAGAGGCCTTCGGCTCATCAGCCTTGAACTCAGAACTCTCCTGCAACTGGCGCTGCAGGTTCCAGGCGATGAAGGCTACCACAAACAGCGAGAAGAACACGATACGTGAACTGAAAACATTGACAACATTCTCAGGCATGTCAGAACCAAACAGACTGGCCACCGACTCTACCCATCCGAACAGATATCCGCCCGGTGCAAAGAGCATACCCAACAAGAGGATGACCATCGGACCGATACCCCACGACATCTGTGAGATACAGATATTACGTCCACGGTTGTTGTTCTCAGAACTCTCAGAGATATAGGTCCATGAGGCAGGAACACCCACACCCACAGAGATACCTGTCACCAGGAATCCGGCCAACAGCATGGGGAAGTTGACGCTCAGCATGATGAGCAGCACACCCGTCATGTACACCAGCAGGTTGTAAGTGAAGATAAACTTACGTCCGTATTTATCAGCTAAGAATCCACCGATGATCGCTCCCACGGCAGCACCCAAGCAGTTGGCACTGATAAAGTTCAGCCATCCCAGATGTACCTCCGACAGTCCGAGGTAGTTCTGCCACAGTGTCAATCCACTGGCTCCCGCCACGATCGCACCGGCATCCAAATAATTCGTAAGAGACACTGCTATCGTGCTCTTCAGACTTCCACTATTCGCCATAGTTATATCTTTATTACTTTTTTACGATTCGGATTTATCTGCACACTACGTCACACTCAATATTGAAAATCTTAGCCACCTTCAGGATGGTGTCGATATGACGGCCTACGGCAGCAGCCATGTGATGGGTAGGACCGGCCTCACTCCACTTGTTCACAAACTCACGGCATGGCAGTGAGAACTTCGTGCGCATGTTGGTATCACCAAACATGAAGATAGGACCTTCCTCGTTGACACCCTCGGCTACGACAAACTTGAACACGCCGTTCTTGTCCTGCGTGATAGCCAGATAGGTCACGTCGCCCGTAGGAGGATAGAACTGTGTCAGATAACCGCCACCGGTCTTGCCGTGGAACACAGGCACGATCTTCATGGTAGGCTTGTGAGCCTGAGAGATGTCATAGTCGCCAGAACCAGAGTGACCGATAATACAGATGTCCTTCGGGAAGTCGATAGAGTACATCTCTGCCAGTGTACCTGTGCCAGAGATGGTCTTCAGGATACTCATAGCCATAGCCACCTTCATGTCACCCTCTACGGCGCAGGCAGTATGCTGCTTGATCAACATAGAGAAGGCGGGTATCAGCATAGAGTCGAGTTTTCCGGCAACACCCTGGGCAAAGCCGGCATAGTGAGAAGCGATCATACCGAGTTTCTCATCCTTTACCCACTGCTCGAAGGCTACTACATAACGGGCCATATCCCATACCTTCTCGATGGTGCCTCCACCCTCGATATCAAAGGTGTCGAGAATGTCCTGAGCCTTGGCGCGGATAGCCTCCTCGTCGGTAATATTATCGGCAATAGCCCACATCTGCTCCCAGTCGAACTGCTTGGTATAGACAAACATACGGTGGTAGAGGTTGGTCTCGTCGATATAGAGGTCCATCATACCTGGATACGGACGACCGATCTGTGCGATATTCGTATCACGGAAACGGCGACGTACCTGAGCAGCGCGGCACCAGTCTTCGATCTCTGCCTGCACCTGAGGATCGCCACCTTCCACGACACCCGTAATCACAGCCGAACGCTTGTCGGCACGATTGAGGTCGGCCACCATCTCACCGATAGCGCCACAGGCATAGAGCTCGCCCAGCCAGATGGGGATATCCGTCTTTTCATAATCGGGAGCCAGTTTCTTCTGTACGTTCACGATCACCACCGGAACATCGAGGTCGCGCACTGCCGGCAACATATTATAAGAGGTGCAATAGGTAAGCATCTGCAAGATAACAAGATCCACATCGGCCGCACGGAACTTGTCGCCGGCCTCCATAGACTGTTCCTTCGTGGTTACCATACCACCGTCGATAATCTCAATCGTATCGGGCAATGTCTTCTTAAATGCCTCATACTGTGCTTCAAACTCTGGAACGAGTTGTGGGAATTGTGGCAGATAGGCTCCTAATGCGATGGAGAACACACCTACCCTTGCTTTGGTTTCTACTAATGGTTTCATTGTCTTATCCTTTTTTGTTAATGATTTCTATATATTTCTTGTAACCCTCATCCCATAGAGCCGTATCGGCAGACGGTTCATATCTCACCATCTCCACAGAGGCGGCTATCAGTCGGCGCATCTGCCAGATATCATCCACCAAACCGGCGGCCTTGGCCTGCATCATGATATTACCGATGGCCGTACATTCCTGCGGACCGGCCAGCACCTTAACGCCTAAGGAATCGGCGGTAAACTGGTTCAGGTACTTATTCAGCGAACCGCCTCCGATGATGTGCAAGACGTTCAGATCGAAGTCGGCAAACTCCTTCAACCACTGGAACACCTGACGATAGCGCAGTGCCAGTGAGTCGAAGATACAACGGCAGATCTCTGACGGCTGCTCGGGAACAGGCTGACTGGTCTGTCGGCAATACCCCTGTATCGCCTCTATCATCGACGGGGGATTGGCAAACATATCATCATCGGGATTGATGATGCTGCGGAAGCCTTCCACCTGCATGGCAGAACCCTGCAGTTCGGGATGACTCAACTGTCGCACCTCCTCAGGCCATTCCTTACGGCAACGCTCATAGAGCCACATACCACAGATATTCTTCAGGAAACGGGTGGTGCCCTCTACACCGCCCTCGTTGGTGAAGTTCAGGTCATAACTGCGCTCATTGATGATTGCCTGCTTCGTCTCGATACCCATCAGACTCCACGTGCCACTGCTCAAATAGGCAAACTGCTCGTTCTTGGCAGGTACGGCGGCAACGGCAGAACCTGTATCATGACCAGCCACGGCGATGACAGGCACAGCGCCCAAGCCAGTGATCTGCTGCACCTCTTTGGTCAATACACCTATCTGTGTACCCGGCTGCACCATCCGTCCGAAGTGCTCACGGGTAAGACCGACACTCTTCACCAACTTCTCCGACAGGTCACCTGTCCGTGGATCAAGCATCTCAGAGGTGGAGGCAATGGTATATTCGCAGACAGCCTCACCCGTCAGCATCCACGACAGGGCATCGGGCAAGAAGAGGATCTTCTTACAATGCTGATAGGCTGAGTTGCCTGCCTGTTGCATGGCATACAACTGGAAGAGGGAGTTGAAGTTCATAAACTGTATACCGGCGATGCCGTACACCTCCTTTTTGTCTATCACCTTCTCGAAATACTCCTCCATCTTACCGAAGGTATGCGGGTCGCGATAGGCCATGGGGTTACGCAGGATAGCGTTATCCTCACCGATAAACACAAAGTCGACACCCCAGGTGTCGATACCGATAGAAGTAAGCGTGATGCCACGACGGGCCACCTCTTTCAGTCCACGTATCATCTCTGAGTACAAGGCGTAGATATCCCAATAGAAATGTCCGCCAGTCTCAATGAGGTTATTAGGGAAGCGAGTCAGTTCTTCTTGCTCCAACTGTGTGCCGTTCAATGTACCTAAGATCGTGCGCCCACTGGTAGCACCGAGGTCAACGGCAAAAAAGTATTTATTATTGTCCATATAGTAAATTAGTGTATCATGATTGTTTTAGCAGCAAAGGTACAATAAATTTCCGAAAATCATTCGCGATAACATACAAAATTTTATAATTATCTGAGATTGATTACTTTCCCTTTTCACTTTAATGAAAAAAACACCTGTGCGCCTGTATAGCGCACTACAGTGCCAATACTCTGCACAACAGTGCGCCTGTATGGCGCACTACAGTTTTAGTTACTAAAAACAACCCCAATCTGTCATTTTACCACCTTACTTTCTCACCCCTGCCCTACTCTTGATACTGTCGGCAACCATCAGACTGTAAGATCACCTGGGATTAGTTCAGACATAATCCGTTCATACACTCGGGGACTGGCTCTTTCCACTCGGGGACTGGCTCTGCCCACTCGGGGACTGGCTCTACTCGCAGAGGGTGCCTGTCCCCGCTTTCTCATCCCGGGCTTGATCCGCGATCTCCCGCTATTATTACATATTCTTCATAATGAGGGTGTGAGCCCTGTAAGGGCATCAGAGCATAGGCGGGGGCGTGAGCCCCCGTTTTTTGTTGACAGCATAGGGTAACCCCAAGGGGGTGACAGATTTGTTGTGTCGCTCGGGGACTTACGTGCCCCGCCTATGTTGTGTCGCCCCTGCGGGGCTAATATATTGGTGGTGACACCCTCCACGGGGGTTAACACCCCCGCCTATGTTCTGGCGCCCTACGGGCTGATCATGTCTCTGCGCATCTCCACTTCCACCTAAATGTCTGCAAAAACTTTGTTATCAATAAGATACACAAAATCAATCTCCACCTAATCCCCACTACATCTCCACTAGATCTCCACTGATATCCGTGTAGTTTCATACGTCTTGTCGTAGTGGAGATCAGGTGGGAGTTAGGTGGGGATTTAGTGGAGATGATTTCTGGATAAACATCTGATAAAGAGATTAATACGCAATTTTTAGTGGAGATGAAATGATCTTCCAAACTTTCTTGCTAAAACAAATCAACTTATTCTTTGATCAAAAAACGAATGGGGGGCAATGGCCCGGCCAATGGTACTCAATTCCCCCGTTCCGGCGGATATGTCATCCGCCGGTAATGAATATCAGGATTTAGATAAAATAGGCTGCGCTCTGCAATTTGAAAGTGAACTTTCATTGCACTCACTTGCACTATTTTTGCAATCCGCGAAAAGTTCTTTATCATAACCGTTTGCTGCTCCATGTTTATGGCCGTTATTCACGCATTATACATATTTTCATTATTTAAGTTACATGCGGATAGCATATCCGCCATTACTGACATCGGGATAACATATCCCGATGAACAGGTTTTTTGTGGATTCAATTCTTCTGATGCGTCTTCAACAGTTTTACAGCCTGTGAATAGGGACTTGTCGTCACGCTCTCGAAGTAGGCTGCCATGGTGGTCGTATAGGTGCATTTGTAAACACCTCTGGAAAAAAGTTCCTCATCTGAGAAAGTGTCGGCAAGGTTGAGCATCTCCTGATGTGTCTTTTCAAGCAGTGATTTAGCTTCTTCAAGATTTGTGCCTTGGTGCTTCTCCACAATCATCTTGTCCATCTCATGGTAGTTCTTGCGGTATTCGTCGGGTAGGAAATCTCTCGGATTTCCCTCACGGATGTTCTGGACGAACACGCGCATCAGCACCTGCCATTCATGAAGATGAGCCAGGAGGTCGCGCAGACAGCGGTCATACATCCATCGTACGCCGCACTTCTTGGTATTGGCTGGGAAGTTGAATGGAGCAGCGGCACTTTCAGCACTCAACTTGTTGATTTGCTCATACAGTTTCTCATAGCCATCCTGCATGGAGGCGATCAGCTCTCTTTTGTTTGTTGGCTTGGGCATAATACCTAAATTCCGCAGCACTTTAGTTAAACATTTTTATAAGTTCCTAAGCAACAAAAAGTTGCTCAGGATTATGCCATGTCAGATTTTTCACTTATCTTAGTGCTGCAATTCAAAACAAGTAAAATCATCAATGGCATGGCAAATATAAGCATTAAATCTCAGGAAATCACTCCTTTCGGTGGAATTTTTCACGTGATGGAGAAATTTGCCCCGTTCCGGCGGATATGTCATATAGCATATTCGCCATTACTGACATCGGGATAACATATCATGATGAACGGATATTCTTTTACAAAGATATGTTTTTTCTTTGAGGTACACAAACTTGTGATCCACAAATTTGTGTACCAAGGTCAATTACTTCTTATTTTGAGATCAGATGAAGCTGGAAGGATTAATTGAGGTTCTGTTTTGATCCTCGGAAATGATCCTTACTTTCTCACCCCTGCCCTACTCTTGATACTGTCGGCAACCATCGGACCGTTGTTCTCCCAGGTATTGCCCGGGCCATTGGCATTCTTGAGGAATTTCTCTGCCGGTGTCCAGTTGTTGCGCACGGTGATATACGAGGAGCCCTCATCGGTATAGAGATAGAACCAATGGTTAGGATCATGGGCATATCCGGGATGATAGATATCCCTCACCACGTTCTCCTCAACGAAGGTATGCGGCTGACAACTGAGCGTATAGATACCTGCCGTGTCGTACATGTGTCGGGCATAGTGGTGGATGAGATTACCTTTCACGAGGTTGTTCTTCATGCCGTTGACCTGCTGGTTCCATCCCCATCCCATACTGATGCCTGTATACGAAACATCAGAGATCTCGTTATGCAGGATACGGATGCCACGCACATAACCGGCCGCTATACCGATACATCCCCAGTCTTCATTCGCCACATTATGAATCACGTTGTCAGAGATCTGCAGGTCGGTACACAGCTCATTCAGATCTGTCGGTGTGTAAGAGATATGTGCCTCGAAGCCCTCCGGACCGAAACTGCCGGCGCTGATACCACTGCCACCGATATCCTCAAACACACAGTGATCAATGATGCCGCCCTTGGTATATTGATGATAGTCTAACCCTGTGGCAGCGAGATGCTCAAAACGACAACGACGGAAACACACATCCGTAGCGGCATTGACAGCTACGGCAGCAGCCGGGCGACCCACCCATCCCTGGTTATCCAACTTATGATCACCGTTCTTACGGTCAAGCTTCGGTGTCAGTCGGTAAGCCTCTATCATATACTGTCCGGCCTGCAAGGGGGCATGACCGCTATACGAGGGGCGCAGCCATGTACTGTGACGGAAGGTTATTCCCTCGAAAGAGACGTTCTCTACAGGCATCGCAGGGGTTCCCTCCACTTTTAATAAAGTCTCTAAGGCCGGAGCTTCCACCTCCGCATCAGTCATGTTCTCGTCTGCCAGGGGGATATAGTACACCTTACGGTTGACCACATCGAGGAACCACTCCCCCGCATGATCTAAGAATGCTTTGTCGTTGGTAAGATAGAAGGCGGAGTTACGCCCGTTCTTCGTAATCATCGGCGACGGCCACGGGTGCATGAAGTGGATATGACTCTCGGGCTGTTGGAAAGAGATGACAGCCGTTTCACCCTGTCGCTGTATCGCCTTGATGCGCAGATTGGCTAAGCACCACATCTCGTGCAAGCCCATCTCCGGTTGCGGATAGGTATACTCCACCTGCTGCTTCTTTCCCAACAACAATTTTACCGCCTTGTAAGGAACGGTAATGGTCTCGTTCGCCTTATCCACCGCAAGGATCCTGTTCATCTGTTCTAAGTCGGAGACATCACGGGCACGGACAGCCTTACGACCGTTTACCCACAACTGTCGGAACTCCAAAGGACGACCGTTGAACACTGGCACATCCGCCACATAACAGTTGCCTTGTCGCTTCCAACCAGTTATCCTTACACCACCACTGATGATCACCTCACCATCGGCAACCAGGCGCGTGCCGTTATCCTCCGGACGGATGATAACCGGTTGTGTCAGGCGATAGGTGCCTGCCTGCAGGTGAAGCGTAGCATCGGTAACACCCTTATGCAGACGGTCCATACGAATCTCCTGCAGGGCCTTCTCGATGGTGAAGGCGCCGGGAGACACCCTGTAATCAGCAGACTGCGATGATAAGGTCACCCCAATCATCGCAGTCATCATTATAGTACGCAGATATTTCATATTATAAAGCTACCGGTATCCATACACTCATCTCACTCTTACCACGGTTGCCCCAAGCGTAATACGGGATCAGACGGATCGTAGCCGTGCGCTTAGTCGTATCCACCGTACGATACAACTGGTTCTCCCAGGTCTTGGCATCACGCACGTAAGCCTGCGTCTCCAAAGCCATCATCCTACTGCCTTCGATCGTTACCTCCTTCGGAGTAAACTGGGCATTAATGGGCAGGGCGATATTGTCGATGTTCTGTCCGTTCAGATCCTGACTCTCTATACAATAGATGATCGGTCCACGCTGTACAGCCACCTGTCCGCGGGCTTCCTCCACCAAGGGATTCGCCTCAATGAGCTTAGCTTGCATCGGCATATCGAGGGCGATGAAGTCGCCCTTCTTCCAGTTACCAGTCACGACAGCATAGCCGTTTTCCACCTTGGCCTCGTACTTCTTGTCATTAACCGACAGGCTATACACCTCGCACCATGACGGGATACGCAGTTTGAAAGTCATCGGGGTGTTCTTCTTCACCTGCTGTATCTCGAGGATCACACGACCATCCCACGGATAATCGGTGTGCTGCGCCACGACGAGCTGGTTCTTCTTGTCGAGCATCACCTTCATCTGGTTCTCTCCGTAAAGGTTCACATAGACCTCCTGACGACCCATAGAATAGGCATAGTCTTGTGTCTCACAGAGGGTACGCAGGGTATTCGGCGGACAGCAGAAACAACTGATATACTCTTTTCTCTCTTTCGGCCAGCGCAGGGTATACGGCAGTTCGTCGCTCATACGCAACGGGTTGGTATAGAAATAGCGCTTACCGTCAAGGGAGATACCACAGAGGATGCTGTTGAAGAAACAGTTCTCTACGATATCCGCATACTTACTGTCGCCCGTTGCCTCGAGCATACGCCAGTTGAAGAGCATATTACCGATATTGGCACAGGTCTCGTTGTGGGCTGTCGACTGTGGCAACTGATACGGACGGCCGTAACTCTGGTGTACCTTCTGGATGTTCGCCGGTTTATAGTCGGTTCCATCGGGTGATGTGCCATCATACAAGGCACCACAGGCACCGTTGATATACATCTTACGGGTAACGATATCATTCCAGATAGAGGTGAGGTTTTTCATCAACTGTTCCTCGCCCGACTCCAGATACAGGTCGGCCACACCGGCATACAGATAGTTGGCACGTACGGCATGTCCCATGGCGTTGTACTGGTCGCGGAATGGGATACGGTCTTGGTTATCATCAGTACCTTCCTTCACCATACCACGGATATCGATGAACTTCTTTGAGAGTTCTAAGTATTTCGGGTCACCCGTCTCACGGTAGATCTCTGCGATGGCCATATAGTGAGAGGGACAGATAGCATTGCCTGCCAACTCCTCCGGAGCGGTCATACAGAAATTATACAGGAAGTCAGCCGCCTTGACAGCTGCATTGAAGAGTGTCGTCTTACCTGTAGCACGCTTATGCACGATACCGGCAGTGATGAGATGACCGAGGTTGTAGGTCTCGAAGTTCAGACGGTTACCGAAGGCACCGTCCTTGCCTGTACCTACCGCCGTACCCACCACGGTATTGTCGGCACCCTCTTCCTTGGCTGCCAGTTTCTTGTTCAGTTCTTCGATGATCACCGGCGTATGGATATAACCGTCTGCACGCTGTGACTTCACGACACATCCGATGAAACGGTCCATAATCGCATCCAACTCCGGGTCTTTGTTGATGGCATAGACAGCAGCCACACTCTCCAACCACTTGTACATATCACCGTCGTGGAAGGGAGGACCGTGGTGCTTGCCCCTGATCTCACCGGAAGCCACCAGGAAGTTATTGAATCCTTTTCCTTCTTCTGTCTGCCACGTCTTCCACATGTTCTTCACAGAGGTACCTGCGAAGACATTGAAGCGCTCGCCCCAGAAACCGCCGGTCCAACGTACGGCGTCGATCGGGGTGTCCGTCATTACGGCAAACTTACTGTTACGTGTATCGGTGAGTCCGTTCTGCTGGGCACTGACCGTAAAGGGCAGACAGGCCAGCATACCGATAAGTATCCACTGATTTCTTTTCATACTCATATAGACTATTAATGTTTTCTTTTTTATCACGGGGCTAACTATTAACTATTAACTATTAACTTTTAACTATTAACTATCACAGCGTTCCGCCACGTGCTTTCACACGTTTGCCCCACTCCTCACGCTCTTTGGTCAGGTTATAGCCACGCTTAGAGAGATAGTTGTTGATACGCCCCTTGTATTTGCCGAACACCTCGTGCTTCTTCTTGCTGCTCTCCGCATCAACGGCATACTCACGGGCTTCCTTGAGCCAGGTCATGATCTGTGCTTTCTCCTCTTCTGTCAGTGTGGGGATCATATCGCACTGGGCATCATAGGTCACCTTCACCACATTATAGGTCATCACGTCCTTCACTATCTCTATCTGATAGGGCTTGAGATACTTGCTGAGGTTGGAGTCGAATGCGAAGTGACTACGATACAGCTTCTGGTCACACTGAGCCTCAGCCAACTGTTTGTTGGTCTTCTTGAGTTCATCACGCTCCTCATAGATATCGTTCAACTCGAAATATTTGTTGGCTACGATATTACGAATATTGGCGCCCTTCGGGGTATACGACTGTCCTAAGGCATCGATCACCTTCTGTGAACGACCGAGAATCGTATTGACATATTCCGGGTTGCGACCCTCTGATTTCAAAGCTACCTCTGGTTCTGGCAGACTGTTGAAGATACTCTTCAGGTAGTTGGCATTGTTACTGAAGTTAGCCAGCACGTTGCGCGGTTCGTTAGCATTTCTGCTACGCTCGATAAAGAGCCATCCGCTCCAACCCATCTTATCCAAGGTTGCCTTGATAGCCGGTACGTCGAGTGCCTTATCGTCACGCAGACAGACACCGTCGGTATTGCTGGAATGGATCGCACAGATATTCTTAGCACCGAGCTTCTTCATATCCTCACAGATATCCACACCGTTCTCAATAGCTGTCTGCCACTTGTAGAAGATCTTTATACCGTCGCTCTTGATCTCTTTCAAGAACTTGAGGTTACCCTTGGCGTCAAACGGAGTGTCGATACCGATCACCTTGCCACGTTTCTTAGCCATCTCACCAACCTCACGCAGACGTTTCACAACCTCCTTACGCACGGCGGGAGTAGTAGCCCAGTCTTTGCCACAACCGCCCAACGGCAGGAAGCATACCTTTACACCACCCATCTTATCCATGGTGTCGAAGCAGTCGGTCAACAACTCCTTGTAGGTTTCCTTGGTGCTGAAGTTCTGTCCGTAGAAACCACTCATCGCCACTGATCCGATCTTCAGATTAGAAGAGTCGGCCACGTGCTTGAACTGTGCTGCTACCTGATCGTCACGTAACTGATTATCAAAGGCTTCCCGTTTACCCAGGCCACCCATATCGAGCTCCACGCCGTCGGCACCGATATCACGAGCCCACTTAAACTCACCGAGCTTCTGGCGCTTCAGGATCATCCAGTCGCATACTCCTACCTGATAACTCTGGGCACTGACAACCTCTGAGATTGCCAACACCAATAACAATAATAATACTTTAATCTTCTTCATAACAATCAATAGACGGACGGCTTGCTCATTTGTAACTATTCTATGGAATAGGATTCCATACATACCCTCAAGGGTAGAACAGGGGTTGCGCCATGTGCGGTTTAACACAGAAAAAGAGGACATGTCCATCGATTGACATGTCCTCTTTTGATATATAGAAGAAAATCTTAGGGTTACTTCACTATTTTCTTGCCACCAACAATATAGATACCGTTCGGTAATATATTCAAATCAGTACCTACATAGCGTCCGTGGAGGTCGTAGATACGTTTATCACACTCAATATTGATTGTGCGTATCGCCTTAATACCTGTAATTATATTGGTATCACTGCCCCCCATGAAATCGAAATCAATTGTTCCATCGGCATTCCGGACAATGTTCGTGATGGACTTATTCATCAGCTTGCTGCCATCGGTATTTGCATTATACACAGAGGCATTTGGAGTAGAGGTATTGGTGAGTTGATTATTTCCATTGTAAGGATAAGGGTCTCCAGCTAATGAAGTAGCATTAATATAGCCACTCTCAGAAACAGCAGACCAATCATTATCAGCTGCTATGATAGTACAACGCTGATGATCATTAGTCACAAGATTACCGTCACTGTTATAATATGGCGCTGAGGTGTTGTTGACACGGTTCCATTGCCAGATGTTTGCATCGTAGTCCACATGGAGCACTAACAGTCCTTCACCATACATAGCGGCATCCCATGTCCCCTCCTTCTGCCTATTCTCCAACAGGTAATACTCATTAGGATTGGCATCGTTATAGATAACGAATGTCTGACCGCCATCACCTATCGGGCGCATACCCCTAACAGATGTCGGTTCTTTCAATTCTATCGGATCAAGCCAGCCCGCATACGCCAACTCGAAACTGGTATATGAGGGAGGGGTAAACTGATTTCCGGCATAACTGCCTTGATCCATGATGTCCCAATAGCTCATACCAAAGTTGCTGCCATTAGTATCATACATATCCGGCAGACCAAGACAATGGGAGAATTCATGACAGATTGTACCTATACCACTGGCGATATCACGACCTATCTGATCCCAAAAAATCTCGCAACCGCAAGCATACGTATTAAACGATAAGTCATCATTAATGCGCAGTGCTTTCCCGAAATCCGAAGCTTCCAGATTATACTCATGTGGCCATATCGTATTTGCATCACCACCGGAGGCCTCTCCTTTACCGGCATAAAGGATAAATACCTGGTCAACATAACCGTTGTTATCCCAGTCATAGGCTTTAAGGTCAAAGCCACTGTTGGTAAGTTCTTCCGCAGCCTTACGGCAAGCTTGTGCCACCATAGTACCCGGCCGGACATCATTATCACCATTTCCATGAGCACCATAATAGGCATACTCTCTGTCGAGGGTTACCGGACCCACTACATCGAAGTCTAACTCAAACTGACCACGGCTCTGGTCATAAAAGTATTTCTTCACACTCCCTGTGAAGCCGAGTTTCTTCTTGGCAGCAGACAGCTCCATCGCATTGACAACCTCATCATAGAACTTCTTGTTATGTCCTAAAGCGAATTTCTTATCCTTGAACTGTGTTAGGATAATCAGTCCCTTCTTCTTTCCCTTATATTCGATATGATCACCGCCAATCTTTGCCTTCCTCAAGGCAGCCCGCCTTGCAGCTCTTCTGGCATTAGCCTGTGCCACCTTTGGTGCAGCTTTGGCAATCAATTCCTTAACATCTACGTGCTTGAAGAACGCTGTTCCTTCTTCTTGAATAAAACACCGGCCATCCTTAGCCTGCCAATAGCTAACGAATTCGTCTCCCCGCAGTTCCACCCTGACAGTGGTTCCGTCACTAAGTGTCACATTTTTCCATATTCCTCTCTGCGCAGGAATGGCACTGGCTGTGGCTGTTACAGCAAAAAATGATAAAGCGATAATCAGTCTTTTCATAATGATATTTTTAATACGAGTAAAGGCAGGAGCCTCTCCTTTAGGATAAGGCTCCTGCCTATTTATTAGCCGTTAACACGGCAGTAGATTCTTAGATACGTGTCTTTGCAGGAGCATTCTTCACTCTCTTCAAGCATTTTGCTATCTTTCCCCTGTAAGGTTTATAGGTAGTATTCTTCTTGACACTCCATTGGTTATTCTCCCTTGCCTTCTGCCTAGCCTTACTCATCGCCTTATTGATAGCCTTGGCAGCAGTAGCTGTCACCTCGAAGGTCTCCAATTCACCGGCATACATACTTTCGCCAACGTGATAGAAGAGGTAGAAGTTATAGGTAGCATTCTCGGCATCATATCCTGAATGTACGCCATAGCGCGTCAAATCAGCATTGAAGAAAGTCTCAATGTCAGTAACCATAATGCCTCCGTCAGGACTACTGATACCAGTCTCTACACCCTCAACGGATATCCTGTTCTCATCTGCATTATAATAGAACTCCAGTGGTGCAGAATCCATCCAGAACGGTGACAGTTTGAAGTGTGTGGGATCACTGGTACTCTGTGAGAGAACAGCCTCGCCAACAATCGGTGATGAAGCACCAACTTTCTCCGGGAACAGACCCCAAGCCTTACCAGACTGGCTGAACATCGCACTTACGTCTTTAACACCTAATGTCAGAATTCCTCCTGCAACATCCTCAAAGACCTCAGTATTGTCCTTGCTTGACTTGAACTTGAATTCGAAGACTTCCTCACCGACAGGTTCGCCACCGGCATAGATGACAGCGACAACCATATAGTTGCCAGTCTCCTCGTTGAACGGTATCTCACTGTCACCACTTGCTGTAACCTCTGTAGCTTCAATAGAGCCGTCTTTGATACCAGCGATGATCTCATCTACATCAGTACCTGCAGGTACAATAACATACTTCACAGACTCTACATCCTCACCGAAGGTAAACTCACCACGAACGAAGTCATTCTCGGCGAGGTCCGTGAAGCGGCCCTTATATACCCATTCAAGACTATAATCGGCAATCACATGACCTGGCAATGCAACAGCGAACAGACCACTACCGTTGGAGTCGTACCAGGCACCATTATTATAGGCGGCCATGCTTAACAACATAGAGGTGGCAGGCATTGTAATGACACCGTCCTTCAATTTACCGAATAATTGTGGTGCATTGGATTTGATGAAATCAAGTGTATAACCATTGTTCAGAAAATTCTGTACATAACTTGTCATGCTGAAAATGCCATAACCCCAATTCGTGGTTGTAGGACTTTCCTCTACGTACACCCAGTCAGGATCTGTAGCATTGATTGTCAAATAACTGTCGGTTTTATCATCATAGTCACCCGGATCATTATACGGGTAGGGCTTTCCATAAGGATTCACCAGACGGTAATAACCTTCTTCCACCACATTCTTCTGGATAGGAACCTCGTAAACAATATTATCTACACCAAAGAAGGTTGTAATCAAGTCCTCACGGTAGAAGGCTGTACCATAGTCAACCCAAGCCGTTGCTCCTGCCTTGAAGGAATAAGAAGATAGACCATAGATAGTTGCCATGTTTGCATCAGCAATACTGAGAGTGATATCCTCATAATTACCATACACCACATTAGCCGGATCATAGCTTATGGATAATTTGGCAGAAGCCTCTCCGGGAGCAAAAGAAACACTGTTCGGTATCGTAAAGATACTGTTGTCAGGCTTGGTAACAGTCAAGGGTACAGTGATAGCATCCTTGGTATCTACGCGCAGTACTTCTACGTCAAAGCTGGAGGCCTTAACAGTTATGTCATGTACCGCAGGCAGCTGATCACTGAAATACACCTGATTGCCACTTACTGTTGCAGGATCATAAGTGTAGTCATTGGTACAGGCACTGAAAACCATACCCATCAGCCCTGCCAACGCTACGAATGTATATTTAAATAGATTCTTCATATCAATGAATTTTAATTGGTCGTTACGTTATCAAAGATTACTGAGCCACCCAAGGTGTATAGAGATCTGAAGGATCCGGATTATTATAACCCACTAGTGCCTTGTTGTTATTCTGCTCACTCTGTATAATTACGAAGTTCATCCATGCCGGACGTCCGTTGGTATTCAAACGAGCCAAGTCATACCAGTTAGTGCCAGGATAACCACGGGTAACAGAGTAGTTCAGACGCTTGATGTCGAAGAAGGTTTGGCCTTCACCCCAGAGTTCCACGCGCTTCTGGAAGACAACTTCCTCAACCACCTCATCGGTTTCAGTCTTACGCGTAACATAGTTAGGATCACGATAGGTCTTCATGAAGTTACTCAACAGCTCCAGACCTTGTCCAGCATTCTGGTGTGCGGCAGCCTCTGCCTCGATGAAGTACATCTCTTCAACACGCATGATCGGATAAGCAGCAGCAGCACCGATCTGAAAGTCACCTGCATTACCCTGTGCCGGGCGGAACTTCAGGGAAGCCAGCTCGGTCATTGTTTCTTTACATGCATCGGCAACTTCAGGAATATAGCGGTTCTTTGCAGCCAGCGGTGATCCTTCCGGAGCCTTGAACTCTGCCTTGCGGAAGTCAGTATTGCTGATACGGTCGTACATGCGCTGGTCGATACAGTTGAATGGCATGTTAGAACCACCAAATCCGGTATAACCGAAGGTTGTCTGGTTACTCAACCAGGAAGTCCAGTTGATAATACCGCTCTGTACAGTATTATCCTCTGAAGTCTGCTGTGATCCCCACATCCACTTGGAGATGTCATTGAAACCAGTACGCCAGTTCAGACAGTCCTCCTCGGTCATCGGGGTTACACGCGCATTATTGATAGCCATACGTGCATACTTCTGTGCATTGGCATAATCCTCTACCCACATATAAAGACGTGCTTTCAGACCATAGACACAGGCCAAGTCGGGCAGCACATTATCTTTATAGTCATTCAGATTAACAATGTATTTTTCTGCATTATCCAAGTCACTCAGGATAAAGTCATACATCTCCTGACGGGTAGCACGCGGGTTGTTTTGTGCGTCCTCCTTTGTCGTTGCTTCGGTAACGATAGGAACGGTAAGGTTCTTCACGTCATTACCATCCTTATTAATATTACTGGTAACGTCGCAGGGCAGATACTCATAGCAGCGCGCCATATCCAGATAGGCCAAAGCACGGAAAGCATAACCGGCACCTAAGTAACCTAACTGCTCATCAGTAGCATTTTCAACATCTACACCACCGATCATCGTGTTCGCAGCAAGCACGAAACCATAATAATATCCAAAGACGTACTGACAGAAAACGTAACCGTCACCCTGATATTTGTTCTGTGCCCAATAATAGAAGTGAGATGCATAGTTTGTCTTATCATGCAACAAGTCTCCCGTCATCAGGTCGCGGATATACATATTGGCACCATAACCGAAAGGATAATGCCATTTTCTATCAACAATGCCTTGATCGTAATAGTTAAAATATGCTGGCAATGCCATCAGAAGGGCTGAGGTAGCCGAAGAAGATTCCTTAATCTGCTTCTCGGTGGCAACAGTCGTCGGTTCGGTCTCCTCAATACAGCCCGTCAATGTTGTCAAGCTGAATGCAGCAATACACACACCTGATATTAAAAGATTATATATTTTCATAACTTTCATATTTCTTTTCTGTTCTCAATTTAGAATGTAACCGTAATACCACCAGAGATTGTACGGATTGGCTTATAGTAACTGTTTGTTGTACTACCGGTAATGCTCTGACGCGGGTCAAGACCCTGACGCTTTGACCATGTCCAGATATTGTCACCCACAGCATATAAACGTACTTTCTGTAAGCCGATCTTACTTACGAAACTCCTTGGCAAAGTATAACCTACTGTAACGTTTGCCAATGTCAGGTATGAGGCATCAGTCAGCCATCGGTCGGAACCGGCTGCCATATAAGAATCATTGAACTGCATACGCGGGATGTTGCTGTTGGGATTTTCAGCACTCCAGGCATCCAGCATATCTACGTGAATGGCACGACCTGCTGAGAAGCCCATGGATCCTGCATAGGTTCCATCATATACCAAACCACCGATCTGATACTGGAAATCGGCAGAGAAGTCAAATCCCTTCCAAGCAATACTTGTTCCGAAACCACCATAGACATCGGGCAGCACATCACCACAGAGATAGTAGTCTGCATCATTATAAACGGTTGTCTTCTCCTCACCGATGATCTTACGGCGTTTCTCACCAGTATAGCTATCAGGATTATCTATCACCTTACCATCAACATCGTAAAAAATGGTCTCCTTGATGTCATTACCATCAGCATCCTGACCGACTACCTTAAAGTCGTAGATGTTTTTCCAGAACTGCGACAAACCGGTATCCGGATCAACACCGGCATAACGCTTGGTATAATAGGTGTAACGTGACTCTCCCTCAGTATAGAAATAACTACCGGATGAATATCCAAGACGGCCGAGCTCATCGTACCAAGACTTACGCTCTTCTGCCAACTTGGTAATCTCATTATGGTTGGTCGTCATATTTGCATAGACATTCCAAGTGAAGTCCTTGGTACGTATCACATCGTAGTGCAAATCAATTTCCACACCGCGGTTGACCATATTACCCACATTGTCGTAGTAACCGTCAAATCCGAATGATGGCGGGAGTGATACCCATGAAAGCATGTCATCGGTACGGTTGCTATAGTACTCGATACTTCCAGTGAAACGACTGTTGAACATCGCAAAGTCGAAACCGATATTGAACTTACCGTTCTTCTCCCAAGAAATATCCGGGTTACCCAGTGAAGAAGGAGTCAGAGAAACATTGTTGTTTGAGTTACTGATGTCGTAATATGGGATGTACCGGTATGAACCGATATCATCGTTACCATTCTCGCCATAAGAAGCTTTCAGTTTTAATTCATCCAACCATGTCACACCCTCCATGAATTTTTCCTTATTGATGAGCCATCCGGCACCAATGGACCAGAAAGTACCCCACCATTTTCCATCTTCCTTAGAGAAATTGGAAGAAGCCTCGCGCATCAGAGAGAATGAAGCATAGTAGCGCTCATTATAGTTATACAAGAAGCGGCTCAGCCAAGACTCTGTATTATAATCGCTGAAAGAAGAGTTGGCACTACCCGGAACCACAGCTCCTGCCAATTCCTTGTTGAATACGGAGAACTGATTGGTCTTGTTAGCCCACAGGTCGTAGCCATAGTAACGATAATACTCATGACCTAACATCACCTCGAACTCGTTCTTGCCAAACAGCTTTCGCCAGTTCAGACGCTGCTGGTAGTTATAACTCCATGCACGCTCATGCTCCTTGGTTACAGCACCGTTAGAAGAAGCATACTGTCCAAAGAATGGGTTGGTCGTACTTGTGCTCCGATATTCATTCAAATAAACATTGTTAATAGAGGTGAAGGTGAATCCCCAAGGCAGACGAATCTCAATCTCACCAGTACCGTTGAAGGTGTTACCTTCTGTATTATTGGTATCCAGCAAGTTGGCTGAGATTGGGTTACCCATGCTCAGATAAGGACGGAACGGTGTAACCGTACCATCACCATAATCGTAACGTACCAAACGTGATACCTCGTCATAAATGATATTTCCCTTTCCGTCACGGATATACATCGGATAGATAGGAGCAATATTAGAGAATGCAAAAGCATTACCGGAAGAACCGGATGAACCATCATCACCAAGAGCATTACGATCATAGTGACCATAGCTCATGTTTGCGGAAACCTTCAACCACTCCTTAGCCTGATAGTCTGCCTTCAGACGAGCGGTGAAACGTGTATAATCAGAAGCTGCAGCGATACCATCGTTGCTCAGATAGTTGGCAGAACCATAGAAGTTAGCCTTTTCATTACTTCCAGAGACAGACACGGTATATTCCTGTCTGAGACTGTTGTTATACATCTCATCCTCCCAATTATCAGGAATCAGATAATATTCATTACCTTTATGGGTAACCAGACGACCAAGTGTGGCATTCGGGTTCAGTTTTCCGTTTGTACCGATCATGGCTTGTCCTTCAGGATAAGTATATACATTGTATCCCAGACCATAATCTGTACTGTTAATCAGGTTGTCGTTCGCCCATTTCCATGCAGTAGCTTCATCTGCACCACGCTTGTCAACAGCGTAATTGTAGAGTCCTTTCCACCACAACTCATAGTGCTTGGCTGGACTTGAGATGAGCTCATACTGTGGAATAGCCTTTGAGTTTGACCCCCACTTGGCATCAACTGTCACAGTAGCTCCCTGTCCTTTCTTTGCGCTCTTAGTCGTAATAAGGATTACACCATTACCTCCACGGGCACCATACAGAGCAGTAGAAGCAGCATCCTTCAACACAGTCATCGACTCCACGTCAGCAGGGTTGATATTGTTCAGACCACCATCATAAGGAGATCCGTCCAAAACGATCAACGGAGCACTTCCGGCATTGATAGAGTTCACACCACGGATACGGATCGTCGGTGTTGAACCTGGCTGACCGGAAGCCGTATTGATCTGAATACCAGCTGCCTTACCTTTCAAAGCATCAACAGCATTGGTTACCTGTACTTTTCCAATCTCGTCAGAACCAACGACGGCTGCAGAACCAGTAAATGCCGAACGCTTCTGTGTACCATAGGCCACAACAATCACCTCGTCGAGTGACTTCTGGTCAGGATGAAGCGTAATACGCATATTCTGCTTAAGTGTCAGTGTCTGACTCTCAAAACCGATGTAAGTAACCTCAATCCTGTTGTGACCCTCACGAGGAGTAAGTGAGAACTTACCGTTAACATCTGTTACTGCGCCGAAATTAGTTCCTATCAAACGTATAGAAGCACCGACAATCGGCTCTCCATCATCAGCAGAAACTACGGTTCCAGAGACTGTGTTTTGTGCCAAAGCCATTCCTAAACTTAGAAATAGACCGGCAATGAACATTGTTAGTCTTTTTTCCATAAATCTCTCTCGTTTTTAAAGTTTATAATAGTTATAATAATCTCTCTTCACAGACCCTCAAAAAGGTTAACATTTTAAAATGTTATGCAAATTAACCACAAATATACAATATTTTTCTTTAGGAACAAATCTTTTGTAAATAACGGCGAGAATATTTACATTATTTAACTATTTTCTTTGTAATATACCATTTCATATAATAAATATAGGGACACATTTGCTAATAGTTGTAAACACATGCATGATTAATCGTTTTTTCATATTCATGATTACAAAAGGCATAGAGTGGAGTCCTATTTATTAGCTATATTATTAATAATGTATATAAAGCCAAAGCACATGAAAAGATATATCCTCCTTGCCTTGTTATGCACGGTCCTGCTACCCATGAAAGCACAACCATCATGGATCAAGGACTTCCAGCAACCCACAAAAGACTACCAGCCATGGGTCTTCTGGTATTGGATGTACGGTTGTGTGTCTGACGAGGGCATACGCGCTGACCTGAAAGCTATGAAGCAGGCTGGCATTGCCGGTACCTACCTGATGCCGATCAAGGATATCTCCGACGGTGCGCAATACAACGGTGATGCACGACAGTTGTCGGAAACCTGGTGGAAACGCATGGATACGGTATTCCAGGTAGCCGACTCTCTGAATATCGATCTCGGCATTCATATCTCCGACGGTTTTGCCTTGGCTGGCGGACCGTGGATCACCCCCGAGGAATCTATGCAGAAAGTGGTGTATGCCGATACGATCATTACGGGTGGGAAAAAAAGCATTACCTTGCAGGTTCCTGCTCATCTGCAAGGATATTATAAGGATATCGCTGTTTATGCATACCCAGCCGATCAGTATGATAACAGCAAACCCACCTGTTCGGAAAAGTTTCCTTTTGGTTCGTCAAAGCCTTGCGACATCATCTTTACCTACGATAAGCCCTATACCCTTCAACAGGTGAAGATTATTACGGGTGGAAACAACATCCAGGCACATCGTTGGAAGATCTACGCTTCGAGTGATGGAAAGGAATATCAGTTGATCAAAGAGATCAGTCCTGCCCGACAGGGCTGGCAGAATACTGGTGCCTATGCCACCTATTCTGTACCAAAGACCACAGCTCGCTATTATAAGTTCCATTGGGATCCCAAAGGATCTGATCCCGGATCGGAGGATCTGGATGCCGCCAAGTGGAAACCCAATCTGAAGATTGCGGAGATACAGTTAGGCAGCGAACCCATTATTGATGGTTACGAGGGAAAATCCGGACTGGTATGGCGTGTATCCAAACAATCGGATGATGAGACACAAGCCTTACCCTTAGACCGGATAATCAACCTCACGGCTATACTGAAAGGCAATGAGGTAGAGGTTAACCTGCCCGAAGGACGCTGGCATATCCTACGTATGGGACATACCAGCACCGGACATACCAATGCCACAGGTGGCGGCGGCAAAGGACTGGAGTGTGACAAGTTCTCACGCACGGCTATCCGCAAACAGTACGACAACTGGTTCAGAAAGATTCTCAAGCACGATACCCATCAGGTGATCAAGCGCCTGCATGTGGACAGTTGGGAGTGCGGATCACAAAACTGGAGCAGTAACTTCGCTGAAGAATTCTCAAAACGTAGGGGCTACGATCTGTTGCCATGGTTGCCAACCTACGCCGGCGTTCTTATGGAGAGCCGCACAAAGAGCGACCAGGTGTTACGAGATGTACGCCTGACCATCGCCGAACTGATCAACGAGATCTTCTTCGATGAGGTAGAGACGTTAGCCAAACAGGATGGCATGCAACTCTCTACAGAGTGTGTGGCACCCACGATGGTGAGCGACGGACTGCTGCACTACCAACATGCCGACTACCCGATGGGAGAATTCTGGCTGAACTCCCCCACCCATGACAAGCCCAACGATATGCTCGATGCCATCAGTGGCGCACATATCTACCATAAGAACATCGTTCAGGCAGAGGGATTCACCGAGGTGAGAGGCACCTGGGACGAGACACCCGCCATGCTCAAACCACTGCTCGACCGCAGTCTGTGCATGGGTATCAACGGCATGGTATACCATGTGTATACCCATAACCCGTGGTTGGATAAGCGTCCGGGTATGACACTCGATGGTATCGGTACTTTCTTCCAGCGTGATAATACCTGGTGGAACGAGCTACGACCCTTCTCTGATTATATCACCCGCTGTCAGGTACTGCTGCGCTATGGCAAGCCCGTCACCGACTTAGCGGTATATATCGGTAATGAAGTGCCTCGCAGAGCTTTACTACCCGAACGACTGACTGGCGCATTGCCTGGTTTGTTTGGTGAACAACTGCTGCAACAGGAACAAGAACGATTGGCCAATGAGGGATTACCGATGGAGGTAAGTCCGGTAGGTGTCAACCATACGAAGAACATGACCAAGGCAGATCAGTTTACCAATCCGCTACATGGCTATAAGTATGACTCTGTGAATGAAGACGCCCTGTTTGCCATCGATCACCCCGTGGTGGTTATTCCACCCAGTCATCAGCTCAATCCGGAGCGACTCGTCAACTGGGATAAGGTAAAGCAGTTGAAAGAGAAAGGGAAGACCGTACTTACAGAACCATGGACCAAAGAGGATCTGTCATCATTAGGTATCCCCCGGGATGCAGACCTGCCCGATGGTGTCGACTTCATTCATCGCACCGGTGATGATGCGGATATCTATTTCTTAGCCAACCTCACGACTGAGGAACAGTTCTTCGTGCCTGTCTTCCGTCAGCGTCGCGCCCATCGTTACCTCTTCGATGCCATGGACGGTAAGATCTATCCGTGTAATGATGAGATACAACTGAAGGGTTATCAGTCGATCTTCGTTGTCTTTACCGACCAACCCGTAGAACAGGTATCTCCTCTTCCACAAGTAGATTATTACCAAGAATTTGACAATAACCGTTGGCAGATCACCTTCTCAGAGAATCAGGAGCAGGTAAAGAACAGTCCACTCTTCGACTGGAGCACTTCAGAGAATCCGAAGATCAAGTACTATTCCGGTCATGCCACCTACGAGACAACCTTCAAATGTGACAAGGTTGACAAAGCATTCCTCGATTTAGGTGAGGTGAAAGACATTGCGACCGTAGAGGTAAACGGCATCAACTGCGGCACATCTTGGATGGCTCCATACCGTGTGGATATCAGCAAGGCTGTGAAAAAAGGCAAGAACACGCTGAAGATCACCGTGGTGAACACCTGGGCTAACGCACTCTTAGGAGCCGATAACGGCATGCCGCCTTACGAAGGTATCTGGACCAACGGCAAATACCGCAGGGCAGAAAAGAACGTGCTGCCCGCTGGACTCCTCGGTCCGATAACATTAGAATATAATAAGAAATAGCATATGAAAAAGATTGTATTATCATTTGTAACAGTATTACTGGCACTCCCGATGAGTGCCAAAGTGACTCTCCCCAAGATATTCAGTGATGGTATGGTGATCCAACGGGAGACGAAGGTGAACTTCTGGGGAACCGCCAAGCCAAATGCGGATATCCTGCTCACCACCACATGGAATAACTACACGCAGACCGTGAAGTCCGACAAGGACGGAAAATGGAAGGTTGCTATCGACAGTCCTGGGGCCGGTGGTCCGTATAAGATTCTTTTCAACGACGGTGAACAGACCGTATTAAAGGATGTGCTCGTAGGTGAGGTATGGATCTGCAGCGGACAGAGTAATATGGAGATGCAGATGAAGGGTTTCAAGGCACAACCGGTAGCCCACGCCATTGAGGAACAACTGAATGGTGCAGACAATTTCCTGCGCTCGTTTACCGTAAAGAGAAACAGTCAGTTACACCCTGTTGATGATGTCACAGGGTCATGGTCGTCTGCCAATGCACAGACCATCCGTGACTTCAGTGCCACCGCTTATTTCTTTGGCAAACAACTGCGCAAGATCTTAGGGGTGCCCGTAGGACTGATCGTGACCAGCTGGGGCGGCAGTTCTTGTGAGGCCTGGTCAAGGGCCGAATGGCTGCAAGCCTACCCCGAGACAAAGATTCCTCAGAAAGAAGAGGATATCTGGTCGAAGAACCGTTGTGCCACCGTACTATACAACGGTATGCTCCACCCGCTGCTCGGTTATACGATGCGTGGTGTCATCTGGTACCAGGGTGAGGATAATGTTCCCCGTTACAAGACGTACGCCGGGATGCTGAGCAATATGATCAAAGGATGGCGTGCCGACTGGCAGCAGGGCGACTTCCCCTTCTACTACTGTCAGATAGCACCATACGACTACTCGCTCATCGACTGGAAAGATAACAGTGCCCTCCTGCGCGAACAACAGTTGAAGGTGGAGTCGATGGTCGACAATGCCCGTATGGCAGTATTGATGGATGCCGGTCTGGAGTATGGTATTCATCCGAGAAAGAAGAAAGAGGCCGGTGAGCGTCTGGCTATCCTGGCCCTCGCCCATACCTACGGCATCAAAGGCCTGCCTGAGTTTGCTACCTATAGCGATGTCACCTTCAAGAATGATACCGCTATCATCTCTTTCGCCCGCAGTAAGGAATGGGTATATTTCGAGCACGGCACCTCCAGCGATCTCTTCGAGGTAGCCGGAGAAGATAAGGTATTCCACCCGGCTAAGGCATGGATCGACCGTAATAAGGTATATGTGAAGAGCAAGGCCGTGAAGAAGCCTGTGGCGGTGAGATATGCTTTCAAGAACTGGGCTGAGGGTGACCTGATGCACGACGGACTGCCAGTTAGTTCTTTCCGCACGGACGATTGGTAATTCATTCGGGGACAGGCTCTGCCCGAGGGTGTGCCTGTCCCCGCCAATGGAAAATGGATAATGGATAATGGATAATTAATAATTGATAATTTGAAAAGGTTTTCTCTTCTATTGTTATTGGTGACGGCCATGACAACGATGGCTGCCGACTATCAGCCTGCCGACTATGTATGGACGACGCAGAGTAAGAATGCCAGTGAGTCGATGCCCTGCGGTGGTCATGACCTCGGCATGAACGTATGGGTGGAAGACGGGGATCTGCTCTTCTACCTGCAACAGTCGGGTTGGTTCGATGAGAACAACACCCTGTTAAAAGCCGGCAGGTGGCGCCTACATGTGGAGGGGAATCCTTTCGCACAAGACTTCGAACAACGACTCTGTCTAACCGACGGTGCCATATATATAAAAGGTACGCGCGTGAAAATACGTATCTGGGCGGATGTCTTCGAACCGATAGCCTTTGTCGAGATGGATGCCAACAAGAAAATGGCAGCCACACTGAGCTATGAGAGTTGGAGATACCAAGACCGACTGATCACAAAGGCAGCCTGTCAACAGTGTTCGTATAAGTGGAATATCCCATCCGACTGTGCCACCATCGCCGATCAGATCACCGCGAAAGGACATCAGTTGGAGGTTTTGCACATCAACAAAGGGCAGACGGTCTTCGACTATACCGTCACCAGAGAGAGGCTTGATGATATCAAGTCACAACTGCACGACCCATTGGCAGGCAGGACCATGCGTGCCGTGATGGATGCTCCGGCCTTCTCATTTCAGGGAAAGCGCCAAGGACAGTATGCCAGCACCGATTATCAGGCATGGGATTTCTCGGCGTCGGATATCCGCAAGACCGTCGTACGTATCCAGGCGGATAACTACGAGAAAGGAGCTGCCGCCCATACGTTCTCACGTCTCCCCCTGAAAAACTACAAGAAACGCAGTGCCCAGTGGTGGCACGACTACTGGCAGCGCAGTTGGATCATGACAGATAATGAGGAGTTAAAACCCCTCATACGCAACTACGAGCTTTTCCGGTATATGTTAGGATGCAACGCCTACAGCGAGTGGCCTACCAAGTTCAATGGCGGTATGTTCACCTTCGACCCGGTCTATGTAGACAGTGCTGCCCCCTTCACGCCCGACTACCGTAAGTGGGGCGGTGGTACGATGACCGCTCAGAACCAACGGTTGGTCTATTGGCCTATGTTGAAGAGTGGCGATACCGACCTGATGAAGGCACAGTTTGATACCTACCTGCGGATGTTGCCAAACGCCAAGGCAAGGACACGGTACTACTGGAACCACGACGGAGCCTGTTTTACCGAACAGACGGAGAACTTCGGACTGCCTAATCCTGCGGAATACGGTAAGTTCAAAGAGGGTTCTGCCCCCGGTGTAGAACGGAATGCATGGCTGGAATACGAGTGGGATACGGTATTGGAATTCTGTCTGATGATCCTGCAGGCACGACAATATGCTAACTTTGACATCACGCCCTATGAACAACTGATAAAAGACTGTCTGACCTTCTTTGATGAGCACTATCAGTATGAGTCATCGAGGAGAGGACTGAAAGCCTTGGATGGCAATGGAAAACTCACCATCTATCCCGGCAGCGGATGCGAGACGTATAAGATGGCATACAACCCGTCCAGTACCATCGCGGCACTCCAGGCACTGCATCAGGCATGGGGCAAGGACTCTGCCCAGGCCTCTCGCATCCCGGAGATCCCTCTTCGTCATATCGATGGAAAGAAATGTATCGCTCCAGCTGTGATATGGGAACGCATACAGAATGTGGAAACGCCCCAGTTGTACCCCGTCTTCCCCTGGAGGATATACGGTTTAGGTCGACCAGAGATTGACATCGCCCGCAATACCTACCTGTACGATCCGCATGCCATCGAGATGCGCAGCAGCAAGGGATGGAAGCAAGATGCTATCTGGGCAGCCTGTTTAGGACTCACCGATGAGGCAGCACGACTGATGAAAGAGAAGTTTGCCGACGGTCCGTACCGCTTCCCGGCCTTCTGGGAACCCGCTTTTGACTGGGCGCCCGACTGCAACCGTGGCGGTTCTGCCATGATCAGTCTGCAGGAGATGTTACTACAAGAGACACCCGACGGTCAACTGCTGCTCTTCCCCGCATGGCCAAAGTCATGGAATATCAAGTTTAAGCTGCATGCCACCGGCGGCAGAACGGTTATCGCAGAAATGAAAAACGGAAATATCATCACCCAATGAAGAAATATTGTTTATTAGTAATAGCCCTCACGATCTGTTGTATCTCTCATGCAACGATCACCGTGACGAAGACCACCTGCAACTATCAGGCAGAGGATGCTGTGATAGAGAGAAACATTCAGGTGGGTTGGCAACTGTCATCGGATATCCATAATGATATCCAGACGGCCTACCAGATAGAGGTAAAGGAACGAATCACGGGGAAAATGATCTTTGAGAGTAACAAGGTCATGTCATCCGAAAGTCAACATATCGCCTTACCCTCTCTTACCGAGAATAAGTTCGGTTATCAGTGGCGGGTACGTGTATGGGATCGTTCGGACAACCCTTCCGCGTGGAGTGCGCCACAGAGTATCTATGTGGCACCCACAACGATCGACGCACAGTGGATCGGTGCCATCAGCAAGGCTGATGCAAAGATCCCCACTGGTCGGTGGAGCAACGCCGATTTCAAGAAGGATGTATTTAAGAAAGCATGGGCAGAGGTGGACACCCTGTCGGCCAAGAGTATCATCCTGCGCAAAGGATTCCAGACAAAAAAGAAAAAGATTCTCCATGCAACCGCTTACGTCTGCGGACTCGGCCACTATGAACTATCCATCAACGGCCAGAAGATCGGTGACAGTGAGTTTGCTCCTCTGTGGAGTGAATACGACAAGACGGTATACTACCAGTTGTACGACGTGACCCCCTATATAAAAAGGAACGCGCGAAACGCCATCCATGTACTACTGGGTAATGGCATGTTCAACGTACAACGGTTGGGCAGATATACCAAGCTACAGACCTCTTTCGGTGCCCCGAAACTGATCTTTAAGATGATTGTCAACTACAGTGATGGCAGTCAGGAGGTGCTTCGCAGTGACAATACCTGGAAATGGGACTTCAGTCCGATCACCTATAACTGTATGTATGGCGGTGAATCATACGATGCCCGACTGGAACAGCCAGAGGCTTACCAGGGTGAGTATGATGACGCCAAGTGGAAAACCGCCGTCAACGTAGAGGCTCCTAATGGTAAACTGCGCATCCAGACCGCCCCACCGGTGAAGATCATGGAGCGCTACGGCATCAAGGAATGGAAGAATATCCCTGCCGACTCACTGACTGTTGTCAGTGATAAGATGAAACGTAAGGTAGATGCCTCTGCCTTCGTCTGTGACATGGGACAGAACCTGGCAGGATTCCCTGAGATCCGTGTATCAGGAAAGGCCGGACAGAAGGTGACGCTGATTGTAGGAGAACGACTCTTCCCACAAGGATGTGTCGATCAGCGCATGACGGGACGACAGCACTATTATGAATATACGTTGAAGGGTGAGGGCACCGAATACTGGCATCCACGCTTCGCCTATTACGGATATCGCTATATCCAGGTAGAGGGAGCAGTATTGGAGGGACAACCGAACCCCAATGGATTGCCCGTGTTACACCAACTGAACAGTTGTTTCGTCTATAACAGTGCCCCCGAGGGATCATCCTTCGAGTGCTCCAACGACCTGTTCACCAAGACCCATCGTCTGATAGAACGTGCTGAACGCAGTAATATGCAGGCCGTTCTGACCGACTGTCCGCACCGTGAGAAGCTCGGTTGGCTGGAGCAAGACCACCTCAACGGTCCGTCACTGCTCTACAACTACGACATGACCACCTATATCCCGAAGGTGATACAGGATATCGCCGACAGTCAGAAAGACAATGGCATGGTGCCGACCACCGCCCCACAGTACTGTTCGTTCGGTAATCTCTTCGATGATTCGCCTGAATGGGGCTCCACCCTGATCATCCTGCCATTCATGTATTATGAGCACTATGGAGACAACTCACTCATCATCAAGCATTATCAGTCGATGAAACGGTATGTGGATTATCTCACATCACGCTCAGACGACGGTATCGTCAGTCATGGATTAGGCGACTGGTACGACTACGGTCCCGGTCCGGCAGGATTCTCCCGCAACACGCCTATCCCACTCGTTGCCACCGCCCATTATATCTTCGACCTGCAACTCATACAACAAGCAGCCGAGATGACAGGCAATGAGGCCGATAAGAAGAAATACCAACAGCTGACTGAGAAGGTGGTGGATGCCTTCCACCGTCATTTCTATAAAGCCGACTCTTGTTACTACGGCAATAACAGTCAGGCCAGCAACGCACTGCCCCTCTTCTTAGGTATCACAGGAAAGAATGAGAAAGCGGTTCTGCAGAACCTGATCAACGATATCCGTCAACACGGTAACCGCATCACGACAGGAGATATCAGCAACCGTTATCTCTTCCAGACACTGGCACGTCATAGCTATGACGAACTGATGTTCAGGATGTTCAACCATGATGAAGCACCCGGTTACGGTTGTCAACTGAAATACGATGCCACCACCCTGACCGAACAGTGGGATCCGCACTACGGCAATTCATGGAATCACTTTATGTTGGGACAGATCGATGAGTGGCTGTTTAAGTCGATGGCCGGTATCCAACAGCAGCCTGACACCGTCGGCATGCGCCATCTGGTGATCGATCCCCATCTGGTGGGCGACCTCACCTCCATCAAGGCCTCAACAGAATGTCTTTACGGAAAGATCACGGTGAGTGTGGAAGACGATAAGATAACCGTTACCCTGCCCGTGGGATGTGATGCAAAGGTGATGACACCCCGCGGATGGCAGGAGATTGGCAGCGGCACTACAACAGTTGACTATCTTCGTGCTCAACGTCCATAAAGAATATCGACTCGTTACCCATATTAAATAACAAGTCGAGAACACTCATATTTGGCAGGAATCCCAACTTCTGTTGGTATACCTGCCAATATTTTTTTGGTATAAACGAGGAATCCTCTGCAGGGTGCTTGGGCCGTATTGCTTCCCGGTAATCGTCCCACTGCTGTTGATGAATGCCTTCACCTTCCGACGGGATGTATTCATCCGTTAACGATATATTCGGATGGATATCCAATAGCTCGCACAGTGTCTGGGTGATTTCAAGGTTGAAGTCGAAAAGATAGTCCCATCGTTTCTCAAAGAACGGTCGGATATCATCCGCGTAATATTCGAAGAAGGGTGACTCCCCATAAGCACTCATCAGCGCGTTCCAGTGCAGATGTCGCCAGTTGCCGTGATCACTGATACGGATATCCTTCATCAGACATTTCTCGCCACCGGTACGCTCTACAGGTACCGTCAGTGTCTGCGCTCCTTGTGTGGTGGGTATCACACAACGGTTACGATAGGTCTGTTTGACAAAATGGTCATACCGCTCCAAACATACCGTTGGATAGGTGTTGAGTTTCTGATACCATTGTACCGGACCGAAATAAGTGCTACTGAGTAATGCTCTCTCTGCCATCATCATTAAAAAGGTATCGGGAAGATACGGTAGGCCTTTCCGATGATATCGTGATATCTCACTACGGACTTTCTCTTACCCATATCCACAATATAACAGTTGCCTTCCACACATTTACAATCCCGGCAACCACAGGTATTAGGCAGTACGTAACGATCGGCACCAATCGCTATCGTATCACCTGGCAACGAGGTAACCTTACCGATATAGTCGGCATCGGTGTGGAACACCATCAGACTGCCTTTCGCAAAGTCTTTCTTGGATAACTTATTGACCAATACCCGGTTGTTGATATCGAGGTCAGGACTGAGGCCAGCGTCGCTCACCGTATAGATCGTGAATGCATAGGTTCGTATGGCCAGCATCACCAACGCGGCGATTGCCAGCATCAACAGAAACTTCATGACATTCTTACCGATCACCCCATCTTTTATATTTATTATTACGGGGACTTACGTACCCCCACGGGGGCTAACGCACCCCGCCTATGTTGTGTCGCACGGGGGCTTACGCACCCCACGGGGGTTGACACCCCCGCCTATGTTCTATCGCCCCTGCGGGGCTGATGTTAATTATTCTTCACGGGGGCTAACGCGCCCCGCCTATGTTGTGTCGCCCTTACGGGCTAACGCTAAACACTACACCCTGAGCTCTAAACACTACACCCTAAACTCTAAACCCTAAACTCTAAACTCTAAACTATTAACTATTAACTACTTAATGTTGTCCACCCAACGGTACAGACGGTTCCAACGGATTCCCTTGAAGCCACCGCGGTCGGGATCAGAACTCCACCAGATGAAAATAGGCTTTCCTACGATATGATCCTCCGGCACAAATCCCCAATAACGGGAGTCGGCCGAGTTATGACGGTTGTCACCCATCATCCAGTAGTAGTCCATCGCGAAGGTATACTCCTTCGCCTCCTTGCCATCGATAAAGATCTTATTATCCTTCACCTGCAGGTCATGACCCTCATACGTCTTGATAGGACGCTCATAGACAGCGATATTCTGCATGTTCAGTGCGATGGTCTTACCCTTCTGCGGGATCCATATCGGACCGTAGTTATCACGCGTCCATCCAGTACGGGCGTTCAACGGATACAGATCACCTACCACCGCCTCTGTATTCAGACGTATCGACTCTACCAGATCCTTCCGCTTGGAGAGTTCGTTCTTTGCCCGCTGTGTCAGCGGCATATAACCATTCTGATTCAGACTGATCAGGTCTTCCATGCTGATACCTAAGTCTTTCATCAAGGCATCCGACAGTTCACCCTTCAGTTTTACGTAATAGGTATACTGTACATTATCCGGTTCTTTATTGGGTTTACCATCGAGATAGACCACACGGTCCTTAATCTGCAGTGTCTGTCCGGGCAGACCCACACAACGCTTCACATAATTCTCCCTGCGGTCGGTCGGACGCGTGGTGATACTGCCAAAGGTAGGTTGGTTAGCCTTGACGTAATCCTTACCTACCTGATATACATATTGGTAGAAATCCCACTGTTGTTGGGGATTGAGGGAATCGATATTCGGCCGTTTAGCCTCATCCAACAACTGGTAACCACAACTGTAGCACAACTGATAGAAATCCTGTGCCTGATAGACAGGACTACTTACCAATGTATCACCGGCAGGATAGTTGAACACAACGATATCATTCAACTGAACCTTTCCCAGTCCTTTCACACGACGGTAATCCCAGTGGGGCCACTCGATATAACTCTTGCACTGGAACACGGGCAAGGTATGTTGTGTCAACGGCATCGTCAACGGTGTCTGCGGGATACGCGGACCGTAGCTCACCTTCGACACAAAGAGGTAATCACCGGTCAACAGTGATTTCTCCAGTGATGAAGAAGGAATGACGTAGTTCTGGAAGAAGAACAGGTTGATGAAATAGACAGCCACCAGAGCGAAGACGAGGGCATCCACCCAACTCATGATAAACTTCACCGGTCCTTCGGAGTCTTTCCACCACTGCCACTTGATCTTCTTCGTGATATACACATCAAAGATAAACGGCACGACGATCAGTCCCAGCCAACTCTTCACCCAATATAAGAAAAGGAGATACAGCAGCAGTACAACGATGAACTTCAACCACTGCACCTTCATATTCAACTTTTTCTTTCTCTTATCTATCATAGTTTCTTAACTTTTCTTACTTCTAAAAATCAAACATATCACTGATGGTAAGCAATCCCTGATGATCCTTGGTATACTCGGCAGCCAAGACAGCACCCAGGGCGAATCCTTTTCTACTATGAGCCTCGTGTGAGATCGTGATCATATCGGCCTCTGAATCATAGCGGATGGTATGGATACCAGGCACCTCACCCCTACGGAGAGAGTCGATACGCAACGTGCTCTTATCATACGGCTGGTTCTCTTGTCCTTTCACCCAACGATCCTTACGGTCAAGGCTTGCAATCATCTCCTCTGCCAAGGTAATGGCCGTACCACTGGGGGCATCGATCTTATGGATATGATGAGTCTCCTCCATGTGTGCGTCATACTGACTGAAACCGTTCATGATCTTCGCCAGATAACGGTTCACGGCCGAGAAGATGGCCACGCCTACAGAGAAATTAGAAGCCCAGAAGAGTGTCTGCCCACCTTCTGTACACATCTTCCTCACCTCATCACTATGATCTTTCATCCAACCGGTAGAACCGCTCACCACCTTTACGTTCTTGGCAAAGGCCTTCAGGTAATTACCATAGGCTGCCTGAGGGGCGGTAAACTCAATAGCCACATCGGCAGAAGCGAAAGCCTCACTCTCGAAATCCTCCTGGTTGTCGATATCTATAATGCTTACAATCTCATGACCACGGTCTTTGGCAATCTGCTCGATCATCTTGCCCATCTTACCGTAGCCTATCAATGCTATCTTCATATTCTTATTTATTTCTGTATCTATAGGTAATGCACCTATGCATCATTATTAATTCTCAATTTTCAATTTTCAATTTTCAATTGAACAACAGTTATCGTTAACGTTAACGTTATCGTTCAATATTCTTCGCTGCAAAGGTAATCATTTTCATACATATATGTTTGAAAATCAACATAAAATAACCCCAAAAAAAGTCAAAAACTTAGCAAACACCCGTATCTCACGAAGAAAAAGCACCATAAATACTGCTATTTCCGAAAAAAAGATGTAGTTTTGCAACGGTTTTAAAATTCTGATACTTATGGAGCAATTACTACATTATTGCTGGAAACACAAGCTGTTCCCGTTACAAGCGTTGAAGACGACCGACGGTCAACCGGTGGAAGTCATCGATACGGGACTGCACAACCGACATGCCGGGCCCGACTTCTTCAACGCCAAGCTAAAGATCAACGGTACCCTCTGGGTCGGAAATATTGAGATACATATAAAAGCCAGCGACTGGTATCTGCACGGTCACCATAAAGACCATGCGTATGACAATGTGATACTGCACGTGGCGAGCATCATCGACGCCGTGGTGACGACAGCCAACGGCCGTACACTGCCACAGATGTCACTTGCCGTTCCCTCGGAGGTAAAAGAGCACTACGAAGAACTGCTCACTATCGATTCATACCCTCCCTGCTATCAGGTGATACCGCAGTTGTCACAACTCATCGTACATAGTTGGACGAGTGCGCTGCAGACAGAGCGGTTGGAACAGAAGACAGCAGCGATCACCGAACGCGTGAAGCGCTGTAACGGCGATTGGGAGAGGGCCTACTTCATCACACTGGCACGCAACTTCGGATTTGGCATCAACGGTGACACCTTCGAACAGTGGGCCTTTAATATCCCTATACGGGCCGTGGATCATCACCGCGACAACCTCTTCCAGATAGAGGCAATCTTCTTGGGACAGGCAGGATTGCTGGATCTGACAACCATCCCTGAGCGCTATCAGCAAGATGCGCTGACAGAAGGGTATTTCACCAGGCTGCATCAGGAATATACCTACCTGCGACATAAGTTCTCCCTGCAGCCGATGGATGCTACGATGTGGAAGTTCCTGCGACTGCGACCACAGAACTTCCCGCATATTCGGATTGTGCAGTTGGCCCACCTCTATTACCAGAAGAAGGCAGGTCTGAGACAACTGGTTGACTGTGAGACGATCGAGGATATACGCAACCTACTTGACACGAATGTCACTCCCTACTGGGAGACGCACTATACGTTTGGCAGTACCTCGTGTAAGACGGAGAAGAATCTCTCGCCCAAAACACAAGACCTGCTGATGATCAATACGGTAGTGCCCATCCTCTTCGCCTACGGCAGGACCCATGGCAAAGAAGGCTTATGTGACAGGGCCTTTGACATCCTGGAGAAGATCAAACCGGAAAACAACTATATCGTCAGGATGTGGCAGATGTGCGGACTCATCGTCACCTGTGCCGGTGACAGTCAAGCACTCATACAGCTGAAAAAGGAGTACTGCGACAAGAAAGACTGTCTGCGCTGCCGCTTCGGCTACGAATACTTGAAGAAAATGAAAAATGGAAAATGAAAAATGGAAAATGGATAATGGATAATGGATAATGGGAAATGAATAATGGATAATGGGAAATGGATAATAGCCCCGCAGGGGCAACACAGCATAGGCGGGGTGTGAACCCCCGTGGGGTACGTAAGCCCCCGTGATAAATATAAAGCATATGAAACAAAAATACATCTTTGAAACGCGGATGGCGGTACGCGACTACGAATGCGACATCGAAGGCATCGTCAACAACGCCAATTACTTACATTACACCGAACACACCCGTCACCTGTTTCTGAAACAGTGCGGACTGAGCTTCGCTGAGATGCACCAGAAAGGAGTCGATGCCGTGGTAGCTCGTATGACACTGCAGTATAAGACACCCCTACGCTGCGATGACGAGTTTATCTCACGACTCTACCTCGAGAAAGAAGGCATCAAATATGTCTTCTATCAAGATATATACAGAGCATCGGATGAAAAACTGTCCTTTAAGGGAAAGATCGAACTGGTATGCCTGATCAACGGACGATTGGGCAACAGTGAGGATTACGACAAAGCGTTCGAGAAATACCTACAACGATGAACATGCAAGAGATACTGAATATCTTAGCCCTGACACGGATCAATTACTTCCATCTGGCAGGTTTACGACAGTTGTACGACGAGCTGGGCAGTGCCACGGCAGTCATCGAGAACCGTCACCATCTGCAGGATGTGCTCCCGGACGCGTCGCCTCGCCTGACCGAAGGACTCAAAGGTATCGATGATGCGATGAAACGGGCAGAAACGGAGTTGGAATACGACATGAAAAACGACATCCTGCCGATTCCACTCCACGACAGTAACTACCCGCAACGACTCAAAGAATGCGACGACGCACCGCTCTTACTCTTTTATAAAGGGAATGCGCCGCTTAACGCCAAACGTGTCATCAGTATCGTGGGCACCCGAAAATGCACAACCTATGGACAAGATCTCATCCAGCGGTTTGTCAAAGATCTCCGACAACTCTGTCCGCAGGTGCTGATCGTCAGCGGCATGGCATACGGCGTGGATATCAACGCGCACCGCAGTGCTTTGGAGAATGGATTTGACACCGTGGCAGTATTAGCACACGGCCTCGACTACCTCTATCCGCCACGACATAAGCCGACCGCAGATGCCATGCTCCATCAGGGTGGATTACTCACCGAGTTCTTCACCCAAACCAATGCCGACAAGGTAAACTTCGTCAGGAGAAACAGGATCGTGGCTGGCATGGCCGACGCCACCATCCTCGTAGAGAGTGCCGCCCATGGTGGTGGAATGATCACCGCACGACTGTCACGTGACTACAACCGCGACACCTTCGCCTTCCCGGGTGCTGTGGGGGCGAAATACTCTGAAGGGTGTAACCGACTGATACGGGAGCAGACCGCCTCGCTGATTACCTGTGCGCAAGACTTTGTGGAGGCCATGGGATGGCAAGAAGACACCCAACTGCAACAAGCACAACAGCAGGGCATCGAGCGACAGCTCTTCCCTACCCTGTCGGCAGATGAACAAAAGATCATCAACGTGCTGTCCGCCGACAATGATCAACAGATCAACCGACTCACCGTCACCACCAACATTCCCATCTCACGCCTCTCCGCCCTCCTCTTCGAACTCGAGATGAAAGGGATCCTCCGTTCGGTAGTCGGCGGGAAATACCATCTTATAAAGTGAAGAGTTAAGAGTGAAGAGTGAAGAATTTAAAGTTTAGAGTTTACGGCTTCGCCGTAAAATTGCGATTTAATGAGTGCAGAACCAAGCTTGCTTGTGTTATGCCGAATGTGAGCAATTTATGTAATATCGGCTTCACCTCAGCAATAAGCAAGCTTACTGCATTCGGTTTGCACGATAATTAGAGTTTAGGGTTTAGAATTAGCCCCTTTAGGGGCGACACAACATAGGCGGGGGTGTCAACCCCCGTGGGGGTGCGTAAGCCCCCGTGATGAAATAGCCCCCAATCAATCAGCCCCGTAGGGGCGACAGAACATAGGCGGGGGTGTCAACCCCCGTGGGGGTGTAAACCCCGAATAAACATGGGGACAGGCTCAGTCACTCGGGGACAGGCTCAACCCGCAGGGGGTGCCTGTCCCCGCCAATAAAGCTAACGTTTTTTTAATATGAAAATAGGAAATATCACATTTGAAGACCGTCCACTCTTCCTCGCACCGATGGAAGACGTTACGGATATCGGGTTCCGCAAACTATGCAAACGTTTCGGAGCCTCCATGGTTTACACCGAGTTCGTCTCTGCCGAAGCATTGGTCCGCTCGGTGAAAAGTACCATCAACAAACTGACCATCGCCGACGAGGAACGCCCAGTGGGCATTCAGATCTACGGTCGTGACGTACCGCAGATGGTAGAGGCCGCCAAGATCGTAGAATCAGAGGCCCATCCCGATGTGATCGATCTCAACTTCGGCTGTCCGGTCAAGAAGGTGGCAGGTAAGGGTGCCGGTGCCGGTATGCTACAGAATATCCCTTTACTGCTGGATATCACCCGTGAGGTAGTAAAGGCCGTCAACACACCCGTCACCGTGAAAACCCGTTTGGGATGGAACCAAGAACAGCTCATCATCACCGAGTTGGCCGAACAACTGCAAGACTGTGGTATCCAGGCACTCACCATCCATGGACGCACCCGTTCACAGATGTATACCGGCGAGGCCGACTGGACACTGATAGGAGAGGTAAAGAACAATCCCCGCATCACCATCCCGATTATTGGCAATGGCGACATCACCACGCCCGAGCAAGCCCGGATGGCATTCGAACGTTATGGCGTAGATGCTGTAATGATCGGCAGAGCCACCTTCGGTCGCCCCTGGATCTTCAAGGAGATACGCGACTACCTTGACGGGAAGCCCACAGATGCCACCTTTGACATCAACCGAAAGATCGATATCCTGAAAGAACAGTTGGATATCAACCTGAAGCACATCGCCGAGGAACGTGGACCAGAGGATCCCCGCAACGAACTGCGCGCTATCCTCCATACCCGCCGACACCTCGCCGCCAGTCCCATCTTCAAGGGCATCCCCGACTTCCGCAAGACCCGCATCGCCCTCCTCCGTGCCGAAACGAAAGAGGAACTCATCTCCATTCTGGAAGACATCAGGAGGATGTTAGTTTAGGGTTTAGAGTTTAGAGTTTAGGGTTAGCCCCGTAGGGGCGATTATGGCTATATCTTTATTCTATACAAATATGGAAAAGAAGAGGTGGCCAAAAATTTTGACCACCTTAACAAATTGAAATTCAGTACGGTACAGCCTACAGTATTTACAGAGAGAGGACTTTACATGCAGGCTACTATTCTTAAATCAGAGCGTGCTGCAATAACAACAATCACTATTCTCCCCGAAAGGAAGGGTGATGTACAGGGATATGATCAGCCCCGCAGGGGCGACACAGTATAGGCGGGGGTGTAACCCCCGTAATGAAATAGACACCAGTTAATTAGCCCGTTAGGGCGACAGAGCATAAGCGGGAACCCCATGGACTCCTCCCCTTCGGGGAGGTTGGGAGGGGCTTCTCATTGCGGGCTTGACCCGCAATCTCCTGCGACAAATAACGATCCCTTAACCTTCAGAATATCGATTCCGATGTTTCCGAAGTAAGCAGCTCAAGCGCTTTTAACCCCATGACCGAATTACCCTTTTCGTTCAACCGCGGACTCCAAACGGCCACGGAATAACGCGAGGGATATATCGCAGCGATACCTCCCCCCACACCACTCTTACCCGGAAGACCGACCAGATACGAAAATTCTCCGGCCTCATCGTAGAACCCGCAAGTCTGCATGATCGCATTGATACGTTTTACTTGTGATGCCGTTAGGGCACACCCCTCGAAAGAGAACGGCATACGATGGTTGGCAAACGGCAGGAATCCACGCGACAGTTCTTCACAACTCATCTCCACAGAACACGTCATGAAATAGAAATGCAGTACATCGTGGATGTGATTCTCGATGTTGTGGTGGTATTTCAGCAGATTGGCGATGGCAGCATTAAGATATCCGCAACTCTGCTCCGACTCGGCCAGCGCCTCATTGTATTCGATAGTAGGATTGTTGGAGATCGAACGGATAAAAGCAAGATACTCCTCTTCGGGGTTCTTCAGGTTACTCAGCAGGATATCAGCCATGACAATAGCACCGGCATTGATAAACGGGTTACGGGGGATGCCATGCTCATACTCCAGTTGTACAAGTGAGTTGAAGGCATTGCCCGACGGTTCCTTCCCCATACGTTTCCATAGCGCGTCACCCTTGATACTCAGGCACATGGCGAGGGTGAAGACCTTCGAGATACTCTGTATGGAGAAACGGGTATTCCACTGACCCGTACTATAGCGCCCACCCTCTAAGGTTTGTATGCAAAGTCCGAACTGGTCAGGGTTGACAGCCGCCAGCGCAGGGATGTAGTCCGCCTGCTTCCCCAGTTTGGCATAAGCCATCACGTCGTTATGAATTTTCTCAATCGTTTTTTGGTAATCAATCATTAGCGTAATTCTCAATTATCAATTATTAATTATTACTTATTAATTATCAATTAGATTGTTGCGATAGCGAGAGAGACAGGTATAAAATGAGGTGACTGAACACGGCGCCTTTAGGCGGTGCGAGGACCTGTTTGAGCGAAGCGAGTCCCGCAGCACAGTGTGAAGAACCACATTTTGTCTGTCTCGAAGCGTGCAACATGGTCTCTCTTGGTTGCTTCTCTCTGACGAAACAGAGAGAAGAACGTTAACGTTAACGTTGTTACCGTAGCGCAGCAATATTTCTTTGCAGCTGTTTCACCGAACTAGCTCCAACGAGCACAGACGTGACACCCTGCTGCTCCAAAATCCACCTCAATGCCTTTTCCGCCAATGTCATGCCCTGCGACAATGCCTCCTCGTTCCACTGACGCAGTTGTGCAAGCAACGCATCCGTCAACATCTCCTTCTTCAGGAAGTGCTCCTTCGACATCCTTGAGTCCTCAGGAATACCGTTCAGATAACGGTCGGTAAGCAGTCCTTGTGCCAACGGAGAGAACGAGATGAATCCCACTCCGTGCTCCCTGCAAAGCTCCAAAATCCCCGATTCCATCGGCTCTTTATCGAGCATATTCAGTCGTCCCTGATAGATCAGACAGGGCACATCACGCTCTTTTAAATACTGGAAAGCAAAGCGCGATGCCTCCAGTGGCCAACGCGAGATTCCCACGTACAGCGCCTTTCCGCTGCGCACGATATCCACCAGTGCCTGCAAGGTCTCCTCTAATGGCGTCTCCGGGTCATAACGATGACTGTAGAACAGATCCACATAGTCTAAGTGCATCCTTTGTAACGACTGATCCAGACTCGCCATCAGGTATTTCCTCGACCCCCAGTTGCCGTAAGGACCCGGCCACATATCGTATCCCGCCTTGGTGGAGATGAACAACTCATCACGGTACTTGCGGAAATCCTCATCCATCAAACGGCCCATCGTCTCCTCAGCCGAACCATAGGGCGGACCGTAGTTATTGGCAAGGTCAAAATGCGTGATACCGTGATCAAAAGCATAATGCGTTATCTCCCTGCTTCGTTCGTATGGATCCACCGCCCCGAAGTTATGCCAGAAGCCCAGCGATACCTTCGGCAGCATCACGCCCGACCGTCCGCATCGCCTATACACCATCCCATTCTCATACCGATTGTCGTCAGCAATATACTTCTCCATATTTCAAAATCTTTGATTTACCGAATGCAAAGATAGAAAAAAAAGATAACTTTCACTAATATTTTTCAATTATAACAAACTTCTGCTTTCCTTTTATCACATTGAATCATTTCTTTTTGTTCGCTTAACAGTATGTTTTATCTTCCCTATAATGAAATTAATTTCTAAGGAAGATTCTGTTTCTTGGGTTTGAAGATCTGGCATAACGATATCCGTTAAGGTATTACTAAAATGTTTTAATCTTGAAGCTTGAATAGCCTTATCTGCTTCTTGATGTAACTCTATTAGTTCATTTTTTAGACATCTTACTTTAGCAAAGGTTTCAATGATTGCTATTGTAGTTGCGGTTGCTTTAGGCGTCTTGAGAATTGTTGCAAGCATATAAAGACCTTTCTCGGTAAACGCTTTAAAATTATATTTAGAGTAATGCCCTTTACCCTTTCCTTTTTCTAAGGTCAAAAGTTTTGATCTTAGATCCGTAGATTCTTCTTTTGATAGTTCTATAATATACCCTTTGGGGAATTTTTCAGGATTATTACGAACTGCCTGATTAATCACTTTCGTTTGAACATCATAAAGTTTTGCTACATCACAATCCAAAATAACTTGTTGATTGTTGATAGAAATGATACGGGATTTGACTTCTTGATATGGGATCATAGTTTATTGATACTTATATGTTTATATTAGATTATATGTTGCAAAGGTAAGCGTTATTAAAGAGTCTTCCAAAAATTTCTTGTGTCATCTCATCTTTAAATAAGTTATTTAACGAATTCTTTAGCAATTCCCATTATCACTCCCATTAACGTTATTGTTATACTTGTTGCAATAGAAAGGGAAACAATCAAGCCGACCCTTTGCATTTTGCGATTATCGTCACGAAAGGCTACGGGTAGGCGCGTAAGCGGGAATCTCGGCATAGTTGGCTATTGCCTTCCTCCTTCGCATCTCGGCTATTCAAGTATACTTGATAGCACTCGATTTGGCGTCGGTTCAAGCAAGCTTGCCTCTGCCCTCGCTGCTCCTCTCATTCCGGCCACCGAGCCGGAATCTCATCCGCGCTCTTCCGCAGCAGATCGCGGGTCAAGCCCGCGATGAGGACAAAAGGCATAGGTTGCGTCAGCAACATAATCAAGCCGACCCTCTGATGGGTCGAGCTTACAATAGTGTAAGAGCGACGAGAAGGTTTTGAGCCCCTTGTTAGGGGCGGCCCTAAAGCAGGGTAGTGTTGCGAAGCAACCAGTTATCGTTATCGTTAACGTTATCGTTTTAAGGAGGGGGTGGATGCTTCTTTGCTTCTTTCTTCGCGCCGAAGAAAGTAAGAACAAAAAGGCTCTCTTGGAACTTTTCTCCAGAGATTTTGAGCCCCTTGATAGGGGCGGCTTTAAAGCAGGGTAGTGTTGCGAAGCAACTATTAATTATTAACTATTCACTATTATTTCGTCCCTTTGATTTCATCTAAAGTACTTGCATTCGGCATAAAAAATAAATAAATTATTTTGTTCTGCTCTCATTTATTTGTACCTTTGCACCCAATTATAAAAAATATAGTTATCGTTAACGTTATCGTTAAAATAATTATTAACTATTAATTATTAACTATTAATTAATTAAAATGACTTCCGCTTGGACCGTTGAAATAAAGCCAAAGAAAAAATGGCTCGACATCGATATTAAGAACCTGTGGCGCTATCGCGACCTCTACTACATGTACGTCAAACGCGATATCATCACCGTCTATAAACAGACCGTGCTCGGACCCCTCTGGTTCGTCATCCAACCCGTCTTCACCACGATCATGTATATGTTCGTGTTCGGCGGACTGGCCGGCATCTCCACCGACGGCGCCCCACAACCCCTGTTCTACCTCTCCGGTATCATGCTGTGGAACTATTTCAGCACCTGCTTCCAGATATCCTCGAATATCTTCATCTCCAACGCAGGAATCTTCGGAAAGGTCTACTTCCCCCGACTCGTCGTGCCGCTGGCGGGCATCACCTCCAACCTCATTAAGATGCTCATCCAGCTCGGTCTCTTCATCGCCGTGTATATCTATTTCTACTGCACCGGCGCCGACCTGCATGTCAACTGGACCATCATCCTCTTCCCCTACCTTGTTTTCCTCATCGCCTTCCACGCGATGTCATGGGGAATGATCATCTCGTCGATGACCACCAAGTACCGCGACTTACGCCAGCTCGTCACCTTCGGCATCCAACTCTTTATGTATGCCACACCGGTAATCTACCCGTTGAGTGCGGCCCCTGGCAAGTACAAAGACCTCATCGCGTTGAATCCCCTCACCCCCATCTTCGAAGCCTTCAAGTACAGCTGTATGGGCTGCGGCTCCCTCGATTGGGGTGGCCTCCTCTACAGCACCATCTTCATGCTCATCACCCTCTTCTTCGCCGTCATCATCTTCAACCGCGTAGAGCGTAACTTCATGGACACGGTGTAATCAATTGATAATTGATAATTGATAATTAATAATGTTCTCCTCTCTGTTTTGGCAGAGAGAAGCAACCAAGAGAGACCACGTTGCACGCTCCGGTCAGAACAAATCCGACTCTTCAAAACTGTGCTGCGGAACTCGCTTCGCTCAAACAGTCCTCGCACTGCCTGAAGGCACCGTTTTTCAATCGTCGCATTTGTTGCCTTCCCTCTCGCTATCGCAACTATGTAAGGTCGGAGGTTGAAGACTTTTCCTCATTGCTTGCCTCTGCCCTCGCTGCTCCTCTCATTCCGGCCACCGAGCCGGAATCTCATCCGTGTTCTTCCGCAGCAGATCGCGGGTCAAGCCCGCGATGAGGACAAAAGTCAGAGGTTGCGTTAGCAACATAATCAAGCCGACCCTCTGATGGGTCGAGCTTACATAAGTGAAAGAGCGACGAGCAGGAGCGGTTGCATCCCTCTCCTGGAGAGGAGAGGGCGTGGGAGAGGTTGAAGCCCCTCATTATGGTAAGGAGGGGTTGGGGTGGTTGAGAAAAAAAGGGTTCTCTTGGAACTTTTCTCTGGAGATTTTGAGTCCCTTGATAGGGGCGGCTTTAAAGCAGGGTAGTGTTGCAAAGCAACCAGTTATCGTTAACGTTAACGTTATCGTTATAAAAAATATCAATTATCAATTATCAATTATCAATTATTTTTCGTACTTTTGCACACACATAGCAAAGCTATGTCACTAACAACATCTACGACAAGGGAAAACCCTGCGAGCCATCAGGCTCCCACGCGGCGGTTGAACACGTCTGTACACGAATCCCCCTTTTCCGCCGGATCCCCTGGGATACAGCGGAAAATAACTGTGTATATACCTCAACCGCCAAAACAATTATCATTATTATATAATTTTAAACTTAAACTATGGAAAAGGTAAACAAACAAGAAGCATTGGCTCGATTTCAGGCAGCCAAGCAAAAAAAGAAAGAATGTCTTTCTCAACTAGAAAAAGACATGAAACAAACATATGAGGAGAAGACAGGTAAGAAAGCTGAATATTTCTTTGCTTTATGAATGATCTTTCATTAGAACGAATTAATAAGTCGGCTCCTTATTTTGTGGAAATTGGTAAAAATGGATTTTTTGAATTCGTTTCTGATTTCGGGCTGCATTGTTCTGTTGGTTTTATGTATGATGACTTATTGCTATCACATGAATCTTATCAGTTTATTGTTGCCAACACTAATCATACGAAATCGCCTAGTGATATAAAGGTACGAAATACCATTCTATCAATAATAGACGAATTCTTTAGAAAGAACAATTCCACATTACTATATATCTGCGAAACTGGCGACCACAAACAAGCAATGAGAAACCGTCTTTTTCAGAGTTGGTTCTCTGCCTATCGCAACAAATCCATGTTTACGTTTCTATCATCTTCCATAGTAGATGCGGAAGGGATCGTAAATTATGCAACGGTAATTATTAGAAATGATCATCCACACTATGCCGAGGTAATGAAAGAAATCACCTCTACGATCCAATTACTTAGTCAAAAACCGATAGAGTGATTTTCTATAATATATAACATTACAAAAGCTTTCGACGAATTGCATGCAGGCAAGGCCAAGCACGATGCCCGCAACCTGTTTGCTGAATAAAAAACAACTGTTATCGTTAAATTTGTTGCGATAGCGAGAGGTAAAACAACACCGCGACCAAATCAGGGAGCGGTACAATAGTGTAAGAGCGACGAGAAAGAGCGGTTACATCCCTCTCCTGGAGAGGAGAGGGCGTGGGAGAGGTTGAAGCCCCTCATTATGGTAAGGAGGGGTTGGGGTGGTCGAGAAAAAAGCTCTTTTGGAACTTTTCTCCAGAGAAAAGTGGTAATACAATTTATTAATCCATGGGCACATACGAGGATCATATTATTCCAATTAAGATTTCACAATTGGCAAGATATGTGGCCAAAGTGAAAAAGATTTCACTGGACGATGCACTCGTGTACATCTATGTCAATCCAATGTACAAGCGCCTTTATGATGAGAAAGCCAAGTGGTGGTATCTGAGCACAGAGGCACTATACGAGGAATTCGAATCGTGGCGTAAACGCCAAACCCTTGAAATACCACGTGAAGTATTTGAGTTCTATACTTACTGTCTGGAAAACTATGCTATCAGCAAAAACATTAACGGATTAAGTGCATGGACGGTATTTAAGGAGTCAGATGCCGATAAATATATCATCGATAACTACGATCTACTCCATACCCAAGGGTTAGAGTATCTGTTAGACAATATCCAGCGGTTTATAAAAAAGAGAAAGAGATGAGGTTATATCATGGCTCAACAGTGGCAGTAAGGAAACCGTCTCTTAGGCCAGGCCGTCCGAATGCCGACTTTGGCAAGGGTTTCTATACTACAAGCAACTACGAACAGGCCGTACGCTGGGCCCACATCAAGCAAGAACGTGAAGAGGCCCCACGTGCAGTGGTCAGCATCTATGAGTTTGATGAATCACTGCTTGATCATGCTGGTTGGAATGTACGTCGCTTCTCTGGAGCAGACGAGCCTTGGCTCCTCTTTGTAGCAGACTGTCGCAAATCACGCCCTCACGACTACGATATCGTTCAGGGACCAGTAGCCAACGACAAGGTCTTTACCACTGTCATTCTTTTTGAGAGCGGTATATTAAGTGCTGAGGCTGCTATCCTTCAGCTGAAAGCCTATAAGACATACGACCAATTATCTTTCCACACTGATAGAGTCATCAAAACCTTAACGTTTGTGGAATCCATAGAAGTTTAGAATTTTGAGCCCCTTGATAGGGGCGGCTCTAAAGCAGGGTAGTGTTGCAAAGCAACCAGTTATCGTTATCGTTAACGTTATCGTTATAAAAAATATCAATTATCAATTATCAATTATTTTTCGTACTTTTGCACACACATAGCAAAGCTATGTCACTAACAACATCTACGACAAGGGAAAACCCTGCGAGCCATCAGGCTCCCACGCGGCGGTTGAACACGTCTGTACACGAATCCCCCTTTTCCGCCGGATCCCCCAAGGATACAGCGGAAAATAACTGTGTATATACATGAACAGCCGCACCTCCCGATATAATACATAGAGTTCTCATCAATCATCAATAACCATGAGCGAAACATATCAACCCATAGAACAAGAAAGCAATATGGTCAGTGAACCAACTGCATCACAACCATATTACACCCAGAGTATATCTCCAGTTGACGCGCTTTGGGCTCTGTATCAGGCACAAACGAAGAAAGTCAGAAAAGCTTTCCGTCGTCGCCTTTTGACTGAAGAAACAGTTGAAAGAAAAGCCTCCGTGAATAAAAGGCCAGCCCAAGAGCTTTCTCCAAATGAGCGGCTTGCCGCTTACCAAATTGCGGAAACCATTAAGAAATCTGCAACAGAGGTACAACAAGCAGCACAGAACAACTCCCATGTCGGTCGCCAAGCAGAGGATTTCCTATATGAGTTAGAACAAACTGCAATATGAATACAGTCGTTTACACACATCCAGAGTTTGAACGACAGTTTAAACGTTTCCAAAAGAAATACCATTCTCTTGTCGATGATTTTCGCATCTTTCTTCAAAGCATAAAGGAGAATCCATATCAAGGAGTTAGCCTCGGTAACAGTCTGCGAAAAGTTCGCTTTCGTGTATCCTCAAAAGGAGGCGGTAAAAGTGGTGGCATGCGTGTTATTACATTCCAATTTCACAAAAGAGATGACAACAACATTGAAATAACCCTTCTGTACATCTACGATAAAAGTGAGATAAGTAATGTTTCCGAGAAATTCATCCAGCAACTATTACGCTCAAAATGAAAAATGTTAACAAATAACAACAGTTGCCATAGCGACGAGAAGGTTTTGAGCCCCTTGATAGGGGCGGCCCCAAAACAGGGTAGTGTTGCGAAGCATACACGTCGAACTTAGCTGCTTACCAAAAGCTGAAGAAATATGAAACAAAAAAAATATCCCATAGGCATACAGACATTTGAACGGATTATCAAGGAAGGATATGTCTATGTTGACAAGACAGACTTAGTATGGAAGCTGACCCAGTTAAGTCCTTTCGTCTTCCTGAGCCGTCCCAGAAGGTTCGGTAAGTCTTTGTTGTCCACAACGCTGGAATCCTATTTTAAAGGATCCAAACATCTGTTTGAAAGACTAAAGATTATGCAGCTGGAGAAGGAATGGGAAAAATATCCTGTTATTCATCTTGACCTGAGTGTGGCAAAGGGCAAGGAAACGACAGAAGAACTCTCTCGGTCGCTGATGCTTTTGCTTTCGCAAAGCCCATACTTTGAGGGCAATCCCTCTGAAAAGACTCCAGGCGAAAAACTAATGGGAATGATCACTCGAGCAAATGCCCAAACGGGTAAGCAGGTCGTAGTTATTATCGACGAATATGATTCTCCTCTCCTTGACCAACTTCTAGAGAAGACCGTTCTCGACGACTTGCGCAAGGTGATGCAGGAGTTTTACCAGCCCTTGAAAGCCAACGAGCGCTTTATCAAATTCTGTTTTATTACCGGTATCACCAAGTTCTCACAACTCAGCATTTTCTCAACTATCAACAATCTGAAAAATGTTACGTTAGATCCACGGTTTTCAGCCATCTGTGGTATCACAGAAGAAGAAGTGAAAACTTGTTTTAGTGAGGAGATTGAGAGCATGGCGGCAAAATTCGGATGCTCAGCGGATGCGATGTTCAAGAAACTCAAGGAACATTATGACGGCTATCATTTCTCCGAGGAGTCAGAGGATATCTATAATCCGTTCAGCATCCTTAATGCCTTTGATGATCAGAAAATCGCCAACTATTGGTTTGCTACCGGCACACCCACATTCCTCATCCGGCAGATGCAGCATTTTAAGACAGACATCACCACACTTGATAGTATTGAAGTCCCGGTATCTGCGTTCGACCGTCCAACAGAAGCTATGACCACTGCGCTTCCACTTCTCTATCAAAGCGGATATCTCACCATCAAGGATTATGACCGTGACTCGCAGATATATACCCTATCCATACCTAACCAAGAGGTAAGGTTGGGATATGCCGAGGGTCTCCTGCCCACATATATAGGATTAGATGGCAGTGATGTACAAAGCGGTTTTGCCGTGAAATTTTGGCGAGCGCTGAAGATGCAAGACATTCATCAGGCACTACTGGAGATGCAGACCTATTTCGCAGGTCTTCCTTACATTGAAGGTTTCAAGCAGAAGATGGGCGATGCCACCAAGGCAGAAGGTTTTTACGAATGGACGTTCTATCTTATCTTTTCCATGCTGAATGTCTATGTTCATACTCAGGTAAAGACTATCAAGGGACGTGCAGATATGATTGTCTGGATGCCAGAAGCCATCTATGTCTTTGAGCTCAAGATAAACGGAACAGCACAAGCAGCGCTTGATCAAGTGAAAAGTAAAGGTTATGCCATTCCCTATCAGACGGATCAACGTAAGGTGACCAGGGTAGGTATCAGGTTCTCTACAGAAACGCTGAATATTGAGGATTGGCTGATAGAATAGTTCTCGTTATCGTTAAAACAATCAAGCCGACCCTTTGATGGGTCGAGCTTACAATAGTGTAAGAGCGACGAGTAGGTTTTGAGCCCCTTGATAGGGGCGACTCTAAAGCAGGGTAGTGTTGCGAAGCAACCAGTTATCGTTAAAAAGTTGCAATAGCGAGAGAGGCAGCAAAGGAATGCAACGACTGAGAACGGCACCTTTAGGTGGAGCGAGGACCTGTTTGAGCGTAGCGAGTCCCGCAGCTCAGTTCGAAGAGTTGAGATTCCTTCTGACTCGAAGCGTGCAACATGGTCTCTCTTGGTTCGTTCTCTCTGCCGAAACAGAGAGAAGAACATAAATAATCTTTTGGTTCATTTTCTTAAGAAAAGAACTTTTTTAAGAACAAAAAATAATATTTATAATGAGCAACATTGCTATACAATTTGATCATGTCGGCAAACTCTACCAACTTGGCGTCGTCGGCAATTCCAGAAAGAATTGTTTATAAATAAATCTTTAAACTACAAAATAAGAATCTATGCTTCAATCATTTTATATTCAAAATTTCAAGAACTTTGAAGAATTGGTTCTTCCAAGTTTAAATCGCGTGAATCTTATAGTAGGAAAGAACAGTGTAGGCAAGTCGACTTTGCTTGAGGCTATAGCACTTTATCTTTCAGGTGGTGACGAGAATTGCTTCAGGAAGCTATTACAATCCAGAGGTTACGATCTCATTAACTCGCAAAACGTAGAGGCTCAAGAGAGTGTAAAGAATCAATTCCTTTCTTTTTTCCATAATTGGACAGAGAATTACTCTAAGGATTTTTGCATAAAGCTTGCAGAGCAAAAGAAGAATCCAGTGACAATTCATCAGATATATATCAGGAATCTCCAAGTAAATGGCATTCCAAACGGCGAGGCATTATCTGTATATCATCAAGAAGACTTGGATAATGCCCATGATCTTATTCCCGTTACCACAGGAGGTTTAAAATCGCAGAGCAGCTATGGGAATATAAACATCATCAGGTACGACCATCCACATCCTTTCTTGATAAAGCCTTATAAAAGTGCACCTTATCAAATGGTTCATACAGCAGATTTCCGTAGTTCCACAAATGCACAACTCTATGACAAAATCACGCTGTCTCCTTTAGAAAAATATGTTGTTAAGGCATTGAATATTATCAACGACAACATAGAGCGTATCTCTTTTGTCACAGAGGATCATGAAGAAAGATCAAGAGTCCCTGTTGTATCGTTAAGAGATAGTAATAGGATCGTACGTTTAAGTTCCATGGGTGATGGATTGAATCGTGTTCTCACGATCGTACTCTCACTGCTGAATGCTAAGGGAGGTGTATTGTTAGTGGATGAGTTTGAGACAGGCCTCCATTATTCTGTACAAAAACAGTTATGGGACATCATCTTCATGTTAGCCGAGGAACTTGACATTCAAGTATTCGTAACCTCCCATAGTTCAGATTGCCTTAAGGCTTTTACCAAGTCAAATATAAATAATCAAGGTCTTTTAATTAGATTAGAACAGCGCCAAACAGGAGTAGTTCCAGTACTTTACACCGATAATACTGATATACTTTTTGCAACTGAGAACGATATTGAGCTAAGATAGACATGATGGAAGAAAAATACACATACAAACTTTTAGTAGAGGGAAATGAGGATGTTCACGTCATATTAGCACTTTGGAATGCTGCCAATCGGCCAGAGTCGTTTGATATCATTAACTGCCATAGTGTCCAGCAACTTCTCAAAAATCTAAAAATACGATTAACATTACCCTTGACTAATCAACGTATAGGAATAGTCGTTGATGCAGATACTGATATTTCAGCAAGATTGGATTCCATCAAATCTCATCTTGATGCCACTGGTAAGTACAACTGTAAAAAGTGCCAACTACAAGAAGGAGGACTCATCCTCCCATCAATAAATCCAGAATATCCCACCATTGGAGTGTGGATCATGCCAAACAACAAGTTACCGGGTATGCTTGAAGACTTTGTAGCGGCCCTTGCCCCCACAGATGACCCACTGATGGAAAAGGCTGAGGATGTTCTAAACCAATTGGAAAAATCAAACATCCAAAGATATAAGCCTGTACATCGATCTAAGGCAAAGATTCATAGTTATTTAGCATGGCAAGATGAGCCAGGCAGACCTATGGGACAATCTATAACTGCACATGTCCTAAACCCCAACAGCAAGACAGGTCAACTATTTTTAGATTGGTTACAGAAACTTTTCACTTAAAAGATTCTCAATTAAAACAACGGTTATCGTTATCGTTAAACAGTTGCGATAGCGAGAGACAAATAAACACCGCGACCAAATCAGGGAGCGGTACAATAGTGTAAGAGCGACGAGAAGGTTTTGAGCCCCTTGATAGGGGCGGCTCTAAAGCAGGGTAGTGTTGCGAAGCAACCAGTTATCGTTAAACATGTTGCGATAGCGAGAGAGAAAAACAATCAAGCCGACCCTCTGATGGGTCGAGCTTACAATAGTGTAAGAGCGACGAGAAGGAGCGGTTACATCCCTCTCCTGG